>Ga0123336_10000029_pt1 | contig 150252 bp, 122 predicted proteins | sample SSSSmetaG_FD_96466 | JGI IMG/M metagenome (GOLD analysis project Ga0123336, IMG submission 96466) | Glacier valley bacterial and archeal communities from Borup Fiord, Nunavut, Canada, to study Microbial Dark Matter (Phase II) - ​SSSS metaG | ecosystem: Environmental > Aquatic > Freshwater >...
GAAGTATACAAAATTTGTACATGCTTGTCTATCAGAAGAAGATACAGAAATCCTTATGAAATATCCACAAAAAGCATTTAAACTAGGAGTAAAGGATGTGTTATTATTAGCATTTGGATTAACGCTAAAGGAATGGACTAATAATAACAAATTTTCATTAACGGTTTTGGGAAATGGTAGGGATATACCTTTTAAAGATATTGATTTGTCAAGGACTATAGGCCCGATTTCAATAGGCTATCCTTTATTTCTTGATATGAGCAAGTCGGAAGATATTCTAGAACAGATACAATATACAAAAGATATGCTGAGGGCTATGCCTGGTAATGGTGCAGGGTATAATATTCTAAAAGATATAAGCTATAGAGAAAAAAGAGGTTTTCTGCAAAACAAGGATTTGCCTGAAATTCTTTTTAACTATTTAGGGATTTTTGAATCGAATACTACTGATAGTTCAGAACTAATTGAAAAATCATCTATCTCCGCGGGGGATACATTTGGGGATGAAGCTGTTAGAGAGTTTTGCCTTACACTTACGTCACATATAGCATTAGGTAAATTGGAGTTGGTTTTTGACTATAGCACTCTAGAATTTAAGGAAGAAACAATATCCCATTTTATTGAGCGGTATATACAAAATTTGAAAAAAATATTAAAATTATCTTTATGACAAAAGCTGAAAAAAGAAATATGCAAAAGCATAAATAATAAAAAATTTAAGCAATCTTGGAAGGTGATTTATAATATATGAATAATAATGTAGCATTATTGTTTCCAGGTCAGGGCTCACAATACGTTAAAATGGGAAAGGAATTTTATGATAAGTTTACTTCAGCAAGACAGGTTTTTGAGGAAGCCAATGATGTTTTGGGATTTGATCTGAAAAAGCTATGCTTTGAAGGTGATTTAGATGAACTGCAAAAGACTGAAAATACTCAACCTGCGATATTAACTACAAGCGTTGCTGTATTTAGGTCTTATATGGATCAAATAGGAATTGAACCTTTATGTGTAGCAGGTCACAGTCTTGGTGAATATTCAGCTTTAGTATGCTCAGAAGCTGTCAAATTTGCTGATGCAGTTAGGCTGGTACGACAACGTGGTATATTTATGCAGGAAGCTGCTGCACTGGGCATTGGAGCTATGTCGGCAATTGGTGGTATTGAAAGGGGTATTATAGAAGAGGAATGTAGAAAGTTATCGGTAGAGGGTAGTATTGTTGTAGTGTCAAATTATAATTCGCCGAATCAGACTGTTATTTCAGGTCACAAGGAGGTTGTTGAGAGCGCTGGTAAAAAATTAAATGAATTAGGCGCAATGGTAACCCCTTTAAAGGTTAGTGCACCATTTCATTGTCCTCTTATGCAGCCTGCAGCAGAAAAGTTAAAGGAAGAATTAGCAAAGTATAAGTATACCGATTTTAAGTTCCCAGTAATATCGAATGTGACAGCACTGCCATACTCTAGTCCTGATAAAATTATTGAGAATTTAACTACGCAGGTGGTTGCACCTGTTCAATGGGTGGCTTCAATGCAATACCTTGGAGGTTTAGGGGTGAGTGTCGCTATCGAAGTTGGTCCACAAACTGTTTTGAGAAATCTTATGAAGAGGAACCTACCAGAAGTTAAAGCCTATGCTTATGAAAAAAATGAAGATGTGGCTGAATTATTGGAGTTAGTAAAGAACCAAAATTATGATAATCATCATGCCAAAATGTCTACAGTTGTTGATAGGTGTATAGCTATAGCAGTATGTACCCGTAATGGTAACTGGGATAACGATGAGTACCAAAAAGGTGTTTCCCAACCATATAAAAAAATACAGGAAATGCAAGCTAATATTGAGAAAACTGGTAACAAACCAACGGTTGAACAGATGAAGGAAGCCCTTGAAATGCTAAAAATAGTGTTTCTAACTAAGCATACCCCTTTAGAAGAACAAATTGAAGGGTTTAACCAGATATTTAGAGAAACAGGGACACGTCATCTTTTCCCAGACTTTATAATGCCAGATTAAAAATATAAATATTTAAAAGGTGCCAATAATCACGAAGGAAATGATGGTCAGAAACATTAGAAAATGTGGAAAGTGTGGTCATATTCGATGCAGAAAATAAAACTATTTTGTTTGCCCTATGCTGGAGGTACTGCAATGATTTACAGCAGTTGGAAAAAGAATTTACATAGCGAAATTGAGCTTTTTCCAATAGAATTGGCAGGGAGAGGAAAAAGATGTAAAGAACCATTTTATAGCAATGTTTATGAGGCCGTTGATGATATTTACAACGCTATAAAGGATGAACTTGACGGTACAAGCTTTGCCTTTTATGGCCATAGTATGGGTACTGTACTTGTATATGAACTTATTTATAAAATTAAAGAATTAATGAATTTAGAACCAGTTTATGCTTTCTTTTCTGGAAGATATCCTCCCCAAGTAAAAAAAACGGAAAAGTTTTGTTATAAAATGCCTGAAAACGAGTTTATTCAAGAGATTCGGAGTTTAGGCGGTACACCAGAGGAATTCTTCGAAAATAGAGAGCTAATGGAAATATTTTTGCCAATTTTAAGGGCTGACTATATGCTTATTGAACTGTATAATCATGCTCCTAAACCTGGAAAACTAGGAATGGGAATTACAGTCTTTAATGGCAAACAAGATAATTATGTAACCCCTGATGATTTAGAAGAATGGCAATATATAACTAGTGGGAAATGCGAAGTAATTGAGTTTGATGGAGGACATTTTTTTATATTTGACAACCAAAAAGAAATAATCAGTGTAATTAATGACAAATTACTTACTGTATCACTTTAAGTTAATTCGCAGGTTGTTATGCACTTAATATTAAAATGAACTGAAAACTATTTTTCTCACGGATAAGAACAAAGAAAAGGATTAAAACGTTAACATTTATGGTTGATATTTATAGCATTCAAATTAACAGTAACTTAGATAATGACATAATGGACTCACTTAAGCAATTGGTTTCAGAAGAAAGAAGAGAAAAAGTTGAAAGGTTTAAGTTTCAACAGGACTCACTCAGAAGCTTGCTTGGAGACTTACTTTCACGATACGCAATATGCACAAGAACTAGATATAAAAACTGTCAACTCAAATTTGCTTTAAATGCTTATAATAAACCTGTATTAGCTGAAATAAAGAATTTACATTTCAATGTATCACATTCTGGTAACTGGGTTGTTTGTGCTATAGCAGATGAAGTTGTAGGTATAGATGTTGAAGAGATTAAGCCAATAGACTATGGCATTGCAAAGAGCTTTTTCACAGAAGAAGAATATTGTAATCTTATAAGCCATGATGAAGAAAACCGGCTAAAATACTTCTATTCTATATGGACATTAAAAGAAAGTTATTTAAAAGCAGATGGTAGAGGATTATCATTACCTCTTAACTCTTTTTCAATTGACATTAAACATGACAAGATCTCAGTTGTTACAAGTAATGAATTAAGTAACTGTTACTTCAAAAAATATGACATTGATAATTTACATATTTCTTCAGTTTGCTCATTAGATAAAAACTTCAGGGATACAATTAAGGAATTAACAGTTGATAGTTTGATTCAGACATTAGAGTAAGCCTAAAGTCCTTTTGATAATTTATCAGCTTCCTTATTTTCTTTCCGAGGGAGCCAACTTATATTAATATCATTGTTGTTTTGTAATCTAAGGATTACACTAATATCCTGGCGTGTAAGGCCCTTCCTTTTTAGAATTACATTTATTCTACTCACATCTTCGGTACAGTTATTATTTTTTTCAAGGAGTATTGCATTAAATAACTTTACATTTGGAAGGTGGTCTGTATATAAATCAAAGCAAAAATTCTTGGGATAGTATTCTTTCTCAATATGTTCCAAGGTTTTAATAACAGCAAGCAATTCTGCATAAGCTATGGTTCCCGCGCAGAAATCTTCATAGGTAGTAGTGGTATCATCCAACAATATAACGGAGCATATTTTACAGATATTTGAGTTTTTAATATTTGAAGCATCTGTGTGTATAATGATTTTTTTATTCATAAAATTTATTTTATCCCAACTAGTTATTCGTGTATTTTAATATAGGTTTTTTTCTTTTTGATTCTGATTTCTCTACCTATATTGTAACACTTCTAAGGTACAATATGGATATATGTTATGAAACAAAGCAAGGAAGGTTTAGTATTAAAGCCCTTATGTATTGTAAATTAGCACCATATACTATAGATTTAGTAAATAAATTTCTAGAGATTATAAGGAATAATTGAGGAATCACAGTTACCGTTGCGGGTTTTTTGAGTTTATGACCATAACAAGTTTAAAGGGATTTTAAATGTTTAGTCGAATTATTATTTAAGATTATAATAGTTCGTAATAAGTTTGTAATAAGTTTGTAATAAGTTTGTAATAGCTTTAATCAAGATATAAAAACTGAAATGTATTTGGGGGAGTATATGAAAAAATTTAAACTAGTATTGCTATTGATTTTAAGTTTAACAACAATTTTTTCAACAGTATCATTTGCTGCAGAGCCACCAATAAACGTAGTGGTGAATGACAGTAAACTTGATTTTCCAGATGCACAGCCATTCGTAGATGCGAATGGGCGAACTCAGATACCTGCAAAGTACATTGGTGAAGCCTTGGGCGCAACTGTTACCTGGGAGGTCAAAGACCGCAAAGCAGAATTTACCTTTGGAAATAAACAAATAGTACTATACATTGGAAAGAAAAGTTATTTAGTAGATAATCAAACCAAGCAAATGGACACCACTGCAATACTAAAGGATGGAAGAACCTTTGTACCGGCAAAGTACATAGCTGAAGCATTAGGAGCAAATATAAAATGGGATGGGCCAACAAAAACTGTTTATGTTAATAGAACCTTGACAACTCAGGCTGAGGTAGGAAAAGATGTTGCAGCTGAAACAGTAGTAAACAATCAAGCTGAACTTCTAGAGGCCATAAGATTAGCTACTTATACAATACAATCTACTTTGATTTTAAAATGTAATAATTATGAGAGCTCTGATTACAGTTTTGAAAATTTAGCCCAAGATAAGTCGGGTTTGTATGGAGTAAACAATATCGAGGTTAATGCATCCATTATTAAAAACGTAGCTGATATGACTGCTACTATTACATATTCGCAAGTGTTTAAAATCCAGCAGGCGATGAGAAATGAAATAGCTTTTAGTAGAATATCAGATGACGAAACTGTAGTTCTAAATAAAGTAAAAGATATAGTATCCCAGGTGATTAAAGATTCAATGACTGACTATGAAAAAGAACTGGCTATACATGATTACTTAGTCCTTAATTATAAGTATGATTATGAAAATTATAAAAATGAGACCATCCCAGACCAATCCTATACAGTATACGGTCTTTTAATTAATGGCACTGGAGTATGTCAAGCTTATGCAGAAACTACCGAATTACTACTAAATGTAGTTGGAATAGAGTGTGAGATGGTTATTGGTACTTCAAAGGGTGAATCTCATGGTTGGAATATAGTAAAGCTAGATGATGAATATTACATGTTAGATGTTACCTGGGACGATCCAGTCCCTGATGAACCAGGAAAAACTAACTATGATTATTTTAATTTAACAGCTGAGCAGTTATCATTAGACCACACCTGGGATAGCAGTAAGTGGCCTATTGCAAAGGGTACAAAATATAATTATTTCGTCTATAATAATTTGGTCGTGAATAATTATAGTGAGTTTAAAGAACTTGTAATAAATAAAGTTATAAAAGGCGAAAGAAATATAAGGGTATATATAAATAACTATGATAAATACCAATATGATTTACAATTTATATATGATTATTACAGTTATCCGTTTTACTATACAGTAACAGATTCCAAAAATACAGTGTTTGAAATAATATATAGATGAAAATAATGAATAACATTATAATTATACAGATACACATAACATTAAAATAAAAAATAATACATATACATTAAATTAAGAAAAAATAGATATACGAGGATTAATATATGGATTTTTTAAGTAAGCGACTTAAATATAGATTTTTTACTAGACAAGATTTTTCGCTATTTTATTCAGTCTTTTCAAATGAGCAGGTTATGAGATACGCCTGGATAGACAAATTCAATAATGAAGAGGATATTAAGCCGTTTTTTGAGGAATTTTTAAACAATAGTGATAAGCCAAATAAGAGTAACTCCTATGCTTTTGCAGTATTATCACGTGAAGATGATGCTTTTATTGGGTTTGCTGATATAGTGCTTCAAAGTCAAAATTCTTTTGGTGGGTGTGGTGAAATTGGCTACTTTCTACTTCCAGAATACTGGGGTAAAGGGTATGCTACTGAACTAGCAAATGCTCTGCTTAAAGTGGGTTTCACAAAACTTAACCTGCACAAGATGTGTGCAAGGTGTGACTCAAATAACCTTAAATCGGAAGGCATAATGAAAAAGACAGGAATGACGAAGGAAGGCGAGCTAAGAAAAGTTAGATTCAAATGCGGAGTATGGGATGATGAAAAGCACTATGGCATACTTCTTGACGAATGGAAAGCAAGACAAGGTATATCTACTCTTTCGCATGCTCTGCGCATTTAGGACATATTCCGGAAAATTCTAAACTATGACCTGTTATTGTGAAGCCTGTCTGCTGTGTAAGGCTTTTCTCCAATTTTGTTAGTGGGCAAGCATCGATTGGAATAACTCCATTACAAATATTGCAAACCAGCTGATGCTTGTGTTGGTGATTGTTTATTTGATAATATGTTTTACCATCCTGACTTAAGTGCTTTAAAAATATTCCTTTTTCAGAAAGTGTTCCGAGAGCCCGATACATGGTTGAAAGACTCATGTTAACTTCATTTACAACGATTGAATATATCTCTTCCGCGGTCATTGGCACCAATGATTTCTCTAATATTATTAGTATAGCCATACGACGTTTCGTTGTTTTCAAATCACTTGATTTTAATATATTTTCATTCATTGTGTAGGCTCCTTCTTACGCAGCATATTGTAATGCAAAATAGCTGTCACATTTCCTATCTATAATATATATCACTAAACATTTATATGTCAAATCAGCTATAATTGTATATAATAATGTTAAGTGGAGTTAAAACTTTATATTAATTAAGCATTCTATATCAAACTTTTTGGTCGCAAAGTGACTAAAGGAGAATGTCATATTTAAAAATATAGTGATGATCTGAAAAAAGGTCTAATAATACATATTAGTAAGAGAATAATGGGAGAGTTGATTATGCAAATACTTGTGGATGCAGATGCATGTCCAGTTAAAGAAATAATTGTGAGAATTGCAAGGAAATATAGTATCCCAGTTACAATGCTAATTGATACAAGTCATGAGCTATTTGATGGTTATAGTACCATAATAACGGTTGATAAGGCCAGAGATAGCGTAGATATTAAGCTTATAAATCTTGTAAAGCGTGAAGACATAGTAGTCACACAGGATTATGGGGTTGCAGCAATGGTACTAGGGAAAGGTGCAAAGGTGTTAAATCAAAATGGGTTAATCTATTCTGATAATAACATAGATAGGTTGTTGTTTGAAAGACATATAGGGCAAAAAGTTCGCAGAGCAGGAGGCAGGTCAGGTAGCATTAGAAAGCGTTCTAAGGAAAATGATGTCGACTTTGAAAAAGCATTTTTGGGGTTGCTTGGAGTATAACTTTATAAAATTTCTGAGTTCTGAGTTGGATATGGAGGTTAAGGTGAAGGAAATAAGAATTGGAACATATAGGCATTTTAAGGGTAATGAGTATAGAGTACTTTATTTAGCTAAACATAGTGAAACCTTAGAGGAAATGGTCGTTTATCAGGCGCTTTATGGCAATATGGGAATTTGGGTAAGACCAACAGCTATGTGGAATGAAATAATTGAAAGAGATGGTTTGAGTTTTAGGAGATTTGAGTATATATCCGAATAATGAAAATATACTATCGGAATTTATGTAAACTGGTACTATTTTGTCAGCTTAAGATTGGAGAGAATAATAATATGGATATTAGTGCGAAAGCCATTTTAATAAAACGAATAAACAAGGTTACAAAAAATCTTGAAAAGAATAACATGCAGGTGTTTTATGTTGAAAGAAAAGATGATGTGGTTAATAAAGTAGCAGAGCTATTAAAGGATGGAGATACTGTTGGAATTGGTGGAGCCAGGAGTCTATCAGAGAGTGGTGTATTAGATCTTCTCCGCAGTGGAAAATATAATTTCTTAGACAGGTATGAAGAGGGCTTGTCTAGAGAGAACATTGAAAAAATATTTATAACTTCATTTTCGGCAGATGCCTATATTTGTAGCTCAAACGCCATAACAGAAAATGGTGAACTATATAATGTAGATGGAAATTCTAATAGAGTTGCTGCAATCTGCTACGGGCCAAAGTCTGTAATTATAATAGTTGGGTATAATAAGATTGTTAGAGACCTTGATGATGCTGTGAAACGTGTTAAATCAATTGCAGCACCTGCTAATTGTGACAGATTATCCTCTGAAACCTACTGCAGGGAAAAAGGTGAGTGTATGTCCTTCTTATCGGATGCCTCTGATATGGCAAGTGGCTGTAATAGCACTGCTAGAATCTGTTGCAATTACGTTGTGTCAGCATATCAACGAAAAAAGGACAGAATCAAAGTAATAATTGTGGGAGAAGAATTGGGATATTAATAGTGAATAGTGAAAGTGGATAATTATTGAAAGCTGTCTTGCTCTAGTTGGATATAGGAGAGAATAAACAAATGATTGTAGCAACACTAAGATTGAAGCTTTATGCGCCTACCTGTCACTCCCTAAAGGATAAGCGAATGATAGTTAAAAGCTTACTTCAAAAGTCTCGCAATAAATTTAATATATCAATTGCTGAGATAGAGGAGCAGGATTATCACCAAACTATAGTATTTGGAATAGCTTGTGTGTCAAACAGCAGGATTCAAGCAAATGCTGTATTAGACGAGGTAATGCGCTTTATAGAAGAAAATACTGAAGCTGAGGTAACTGATTTTCTGTTTGAAGACAGGTGAAACTTGAGAAAGATATAATGAAGAGTGAAGGGTTATCGAAATTGCATAATTTATAAACAGAGACTATCCTGAGTTTTGTGTAAATGTAGACAGCATTGAATTATGAGATTGATTTATGTCAACGGTTCGCTCACTTCTTTTACTATTGATATAATTATTAGGAGAGTTATCCAATGTAGCGAATGCATTGTCTATTTTGGACAGCTTTCATAAAGCGATAATTTGCGACTAAAATAAAATTATTATATGATGTTTAAATTCAAGTAAGACATCATGCTCTACTTGACGTAGGAATGGATTAATAATACAATTCTCACAGAAGGATTGTATTACTAAATTATATAAAAAGATTATTTTATGTAATTTTTGGAGGTTTATATTATGAAGACTTCTAAATTAATAGGAAGTATGAGTTTTAAAATAATTGATAAGTAATATTAATAAGTAGTAAAGGGGATGACAGATATGATGAATCAGTCCTATTATAACGATAATATTTCTCTATTAAGACGAAATCAGAAATTCGATGAGGCTATAGCCCTATGCGTACAAGCGATTAAAGAATATTCTGAAAATAATTTTTATTATAAAATAATGGGTGATATTTATTTGCAACTATGCCAATATGATTTTTCTTTATCAGCATATTTCGAATACTTGGAACGAATTAATGATAGATATGAATTATTTAAAGGATTTATCCGTTTCTTTGAAAGGCTGGTTGAAAAGGATAGCATTAATAAACAAGATTACAAAAATAAATTATTTAGTAAAGTTAATGAAAGTAAGTACTCCATTAAAGTTACAGAGTGGTTACAAGCATATCTTAGAACAACAGTTATTATTACAGATGAGTTGAATATTATACTAAGTTATTCAGATGATGATAAGCAATCATTAAAATTTATTAAAAAGATTCAAGAACTTGAAAGTAAAAATCAAAATGTTGAATTATTATTGGTATTTGATCATTGTATAAATAGAGTAAGTCGAGAATTTACTAAAATTAATGATAAATATATTATTTCTATTCTAGAAAAACATAAAAGATATCAAAATGCATTAAGCATAGCTTATAGTTTATTAAAAACAGATAATGATGCTGTAGTTATTAGAACAATTTTTAGAATAGGAAGAAATATTAATGATTATTCTATAGCAAAAAAAGTTATTTCTGAAGATCCTAAACTTATTGACAAACAAAACTTTAATATACAGTATGAGCTATTCTACTATTATAAATATCTTGACAACTATGATGCAATAAATAAATGCCTTACCAAAATTTATTCCAGTGCACAGGGCAGTTTGTCAATTAGTCGTACTTTGTACAATTTTTATTTACAAATGGGCATGATAGAAGATGCAAAAAAAATACAATTACATATAGTAAGCTTTAAAAACCCAAATAAGCAATTTACTCAAGTATCAAAATATACTGAACAAGAATCAGAATCAGAATATGGTGTTATTCAAGCTGTTAGTAATCTTATATCTGAACAAGAACATAATCGACAAATGGCAGCTTTAAGGGACTTACTAAAAGGTTTTTCACATGAACTAGGTCAACCAGTCACGAATATTAGATATGCAATACAACTCCATGAAATGAAAAAAGAAAAAGGTGAAGTCAGTGCGATAGAGAACGACCAATTATTAAATAAAATAATAAAGCAAACTGAAAGATTAGGGAAACTATTAAAACGGTTTTCTCCGATTGTTTCTCCAAAAGGGAATATAGAGCGATTCGCTATAGAGGATAGATTTACTCAAGTATATGATGAATTAAAAACTCTCTTAGGTGAAATCACTTTTGAAATATCATTAGGAAAGAATTATCTATATGGTGATCCAGTACAATTTGATCAAATTATTTATAATCTTTTTATAAATGCTAGTCAATCTATTAATACTAAAGATACTAAAGGCATTATATGTGTCGATGTGTCTAAAATCAAAAAGGTTATCACACTTAAATTTTCAGATAATGGTATTGGTATTCCGAAAGAAAATCAACAAAAGATATTTGAACCATTTTTTACAACAAAGGATCCTTCAAAAGGGGAGGGTGGAGATGGTTTAGGATTATATATTGTTTGGAATATTATTAGAATGTATAATGGTAGCATAAGTATAAATGAGAATTATATAAATGGTGTGCAATTTATAATTAAATTTAGAATAAATGGAGGTTTATAATGAATTATCAAGTTCTTATTATTGAAGATGAACAAGATACAGCAGAGGCTGTACAAGGAGCGCTTGAGCTTGAAGACATTGATTCAGATATTGCTATCGATGGCATTGAAGGACTAGAAAAATTTAAAGGAGGAAATTATGATCTTATTTTGCTAGATCTTAAAATGCCTAAAATGTCTGGAGAGGAGGTTTTAAAAAGCATAAGAAAGATTGACCCGTTTGTTGACATTGTTATTTACACAAATTTTCAGGTGTTTACAGATTTAAAATCTCTTACCAATATAGGTATAGATGGTTTTATTAATAAAGGTGCAGAAGCTGACCTAAAGGAATTGATTACAATGATAAAAGAGAAGCTAAATCCACTTGACGAAAATGGTTTAGATACGTTAATAAATAAAACCGCAAATGATATATGCGATGAATAATGTGAGGTTAAAATGCAGGAATACTTACTTGACACAAATGCTTACTTTAAAGTTCTTTGTTTTATAAATGGAAAAACTAAGAATATTTCGAATGAATGCCTAAAAGAAATAAAAAAGGTTCTTACATCAAATTGCTACATTTCTCAAATTACATTAATTGAAATAATTTCAGTAATAGGTAAATATGCACGTGGAGCTAATGCACAGAAAGATAAATGTAATTGTATAGTATCTGAAACAGGTGATATTTGTGAAAATTTCAGATTTACTCCTTCAAAAAGAAAATGGAACTCGAGGGAAGTTAATGCTTGGATCAAGTTAACAAAAGATATTGTAAACGGAAGAAGTTCACTATTAAAGATAAAAGTAATTGACTTATCTTGTGATATTATAATAGAAGCAGAGAAATTCATTGAACATTCTTTAAGATATAAGTTTGGTTCGATGGATTCTATAATTGCTGCCACAGTAATTGATAGCCAAAAAAAAGGTAAGAATCTTTCAGTTATTACTTCTGATAAATCTTTAAAAGCAGGTATGGCAATTACAAATATACCGTATAGTGACGTTTTTAAGGAAGTTATTTTCTGTGCATAAAAACAAGAAACTAAAATTAAACGTAAAGAATAACAATTCTTACGTTCTAGCTCTAGAAGTCGGCTCAAAATCAGCTCTAGCCATTAGTCGCAGATTCCTGAACCTGTGATAGTTAGCATAGTCAAGTAAGGTCTTCAGAATAGGAAGGTTAAACTCTGGAAATATTGCGGTGCTAGTCTTGAACAGTAATGGAATTGAAAGGACACTGAAAGTGCAAGCCTGCCTGTGGGCGTTCACAGTTAGGAATGTTAAACTGCAGGATACATTTGTAGAAGTGCTGGAGGTTATGGCTTCGAACAGGGGGTTCGACTCATTTAAGAATCGCTCTGTCTGATAACAAGCAGGTGAAAACCTGGTTTTATCGTGGAACCGCAGTATGTGACGAAGATGGACAGTACCGAGAGGTACGCGAGGAGAAATCTGACATCCTTGTATCGACTTATATGCACTTTTATGTGCACTGGGATGAGGATTCGGAGAGCGATAGTAACTAGAATTGTAGTAAAATACAAAAATGTAAAATCGTAAAGGTATCGATGTTGCTGCTTAAAGGAGAATGGCTTAATAAGTTTAGTTATGCACAGTGAATATATTGAGAACATATAAGCAATTAGCAGATTAACAAAGTTAGCGTCAAAAACTTTACTTTGATTCGCTGTTCTGAAAAGGCATTTTAAAGTACAAAATCCATATTTGGTTTAGTATAGTTAATAAGCATTTTTATATGATTAGTAGATTAATCGCCTTTTGTAAGAGGGCGATTTTTTGGCAATAGAATAATGTTATGTATACCTCGTTAACCTTTGAAATTTCAGAAAACACAAAAATTGGGACACTCCCTATAAACATTAAGTATTAAATTGCCCTCATTTTATCTTATAATGCAAAGTTAACAGTCAATCCAAATAAAATGACGGTGGGTATCTACTTCCTCTATTCTCCCACTGTTTGCAAGTGCAACTCTAATAGATGGGGTGTTATGGTTTTGGACTGTGAGGAGGAGCCTTTCAATTTTCATATCTTTTGCACTATCAATAAGCATTTTCAAAAGCAACTTACCATAACCCCTATTTCTATGAGAAGGGAGAATGGAATAGCCACCATGTCCGCCTTCTTTCCTAAGTTTGTCTGTTAAATAATGCCGTAATTTCCCCATACCTACTGGTAATCCGTCAATATATAACCAGTAAATATTTTGTGGAACCATCCATTCTTCAAGAGAATATCATTACAACGTTATTGCTCTTAATTAACCATTTTTTGAATTCATCATATGTTTTTCCATTGCATCCGTTTATAAATCCATTTTCATCTCTAGGAAGTTCTTGCAACATATCGTATACATCTCTACCATCATCTGGTGACAACTTTCGCAACTCACAATTCACAAAATACACCTCCACAAAACTTCGCAATATTAAACTGATACATTTTACAAAAAATATTAATTAAACTACTATACAGGCACTTCATTTTCTGTGTAATAAAATGCCCTTTATATATTCTGAGTCATTGTGTAAATGATAAATCTTCTCTTTTTCAATTTCAATATATCCTTTATCTATGTAATCCTTATAGTTATCTTTAATGCAATCTTTAAAAGCATCTGACAAGTTGAAATATTGTAGTAGTTGGCAAACAACTTCACAAAGTTGAAATGCTTCAAGTGCTAAATGTTCCTTGTTGTCAGAATTTCCTTTTTCAATTGAAATCCCTTTCCGTTCGTAGTGATTTAATTCCCAAACAACTTCGCCTGCTTCTTCCAATATTCTGCAACCGTTTTTAAAAGGTTCATCTCCTTTTGGAAAACGGTTTGTCTGTGCTTTTGCGATTTTCATTAACATTTCTAAATAATCACTGCTTTCCATTTAATTCGTCCCCCATCATAGTTATTTATTATATAAATAATCTTTACTTCGCAATTTAAAACTGATGCATTTTATAAAAATATTAATTAAACTACTATATTCAGATTACGATGTAAATGTTGTTACTTAATTCTGAGTTATATTGATTCTTTCATTTTTTGCTTATATATTTCTACTGTTTCATGATAATCCATTATGATTTCATCTTCTTTTACAAAGTTTCTAAATCCAATTGTCTCTCCTTTTAATCGAAGGAAAAGCGAAAAATGCAAATGGTTTCTTTTGCCATCGCAAACTGTACACATATATACTTTTTCTGCACCTATAATTTCTTTATGCAACTTTATAATTACATTTGATATTTTTAATATATGAGTACCCAATTCAAGAGGCACCTCAAAAATGTTTACTTATCAATAGCGACTCTGGTCTTTTCAGCTTCTCCGTGCTTTACAAAAAGCATACAAATAATAGCAAGCCCAAATGCAATGGCAGAGTAGGCAAAGATTATATCATATCGATCAACAACATCACGGATGAAGCCAAATAGAATTGGGCTTATAATAGCTGCGCTAAACGAGAAGAAGTAGTAATAACCTGTATACTTTCCGATGTTTTTCCACGGAGCCATTTCTACTACCATTGGTAGGGAATTGATATTTACACATGCCCAAAATATACCACATAAAAGAAGAAGAATTCTTAAAGTCAATAGGTTATCAACAAACAGCATAGCTCCAAAAACAGTCATTACTCCAAATAACCCTATTAAGATGGTTGTTTTTCTTCCTATTTTAGTAGAAATAATACCTGCAGGGATGGAGAAAAATAGGAAGGTAACAGAAAACATAGCCAGTAGCAGGGATGCATCGCCAGCAGTTAGAAAATTACCAGCAGAATCTGTAAGAGTCTTGGTTACATAAAGACTAAAGAAGGTCTCCACTGCATTATAACCTGTAAACCAAAATAGTATTGCAAACAGTAAAAATATAAGACTTTTCTTTGGACTTGTATTTTCAATAACAGTATTCTCTGTATTAGCTTGCTCAGTTTCCTCTACTTGGTTGTTTTGAGTGGCTTTCAAGGTTTCGGTATAATCCTCTGCAAGTTGCTGATCATGCTGTAGTACGCTAGCTTTTTCATTAACAAATAGCTTTAAAACCACTACTGCTACAAGCATAAGTAATCCACTTACAAAAAACGGTAAAGGCATACCTCCTGCTTTAAAGAGAAGACCTCCTACAAAAAACGAGAATAGACTTCCCAACCCACCCATGAAGTTTATTATACCGTTAGCTTGGCTTCTAAGGGAAGGAGGAGTTAAATCCGGCATAAGTGCAACAACAGGAGCTCTCCAGGTAGACATAACAAGGTTGAAAATAATTACAACTGCCATAAGAGAGAAAAGAGAAGATGTCCAGGGTATTATTGAAAAGGCCACAGCGCAAATAGGAATCCCTATTAATATGTAAGGCATTCTACGTCCAAACCTCGTACGTGTCTTGTCTGACATAGATCCAACAAGAGGCTGAAATATTACTCCGAAAATATTATCAATAGTCATAGCGGCACCAATTAAGAGAGAGCTTGCAAGATATTTTTCTAATAGTATAGGTACAAAACTATTATACATGGACCATGCAATAGAGCTTGCAAAGAAACCGAATCCAATAAAAAAGGTTTGCTTATAATTTAGCTTCATTTCGAGATCCTCCACTTATTTGTTTTTTATATACCAATTCATTTCTGTATTTGGTTTCTTATTTTCAAAGCAACATCTGGATAATTTGTTATGATGGCATTAACTTCCTCTTTGAACATCCAGCCCATATGTTCAGGTTCATTTACTGTCCAGGGATTGATAGCAATACCACTTGACTTGCAGCTACTAATTGTATTTGGAACCATCAGAGTTGGATAATATGGGTGTATAGCATCGGCCTTAAGGTGAGTTGCATAGATGTGAGGATCCACCATTGCTTCGCTATATAAAAGCCCAATTGGAAGGGTGCTATCAAGTTTCTTAATGAGCATTAAGCTGTGATGGTTGAAGGAAGAATACATGACCCGTCCTTGCATTCCGAACTTTGAGACTAGAGAAACTGCTTTTTCCTCAATACCCTCGTAAATAACTATGCCAGATTTAATTTCAATATTTACAGTCATTTTTGTATCTCTTACAAAGCACAGAACTTCTTTTAATGTGGGAATTTTTGAATTCTTATAGTGAGGTAAATGGTTTGAAAAATCATAGGTTAACAGCTCTTCAAGAGTTTTGTCTATTATACGGCCTTTCCCATTTGAACAGCGGTCTATGGTTTCATCATGTGCTACTACCAAATGTCCATCCTTTGTCAAATGGATATCTAATTCGATGCCATCACTACATTGTTTGTTGGCCATTCTGAATGCTTCCATTGTATTCTCGGGGGCATACCCAGAGGCTCCACGATGGGCCCAAATTAACGTCTTCATACTTGTTATGCCTTTCTAGTAAAAAATAATCTCCCATATTTTCATAATATCATCTTACCTACCAAAGTACAAATGCATTACACCAATTTAGTAAATAATTAGCATTGTTTTATGATAAATTAACATCATTTAAAGTATTAAACTCAAATTCTTCAGTCAAAATAATTACCAGTTGCACCTATGATAGATGTATCCCCTGAAAAACCTAGCAAAATTATTTGTTAATTTGTATTATGAATTAATTGGAACAGCGAAAGTTCAGTGTATAAGCTAATATAAGAGGCACCATTTGGTTTAAAAGCCGCAAATTTGGGTAAATCTAAGCTAGTAAATGTAATAACTCAACTCGTAGATTAACTTTGACTTAAGCTAAAGAAGTAACCTCTGGGATAGTGAGTAATAAGCATTTACTAAAAATAGTAAACTAAGGACGTGGCTATATGATAAATCCAAACAATAACTTTTCAGAAATATGGCTTGCTGGAGGATGCTTTTGGGGTGTTGAGGCATTCTTTTCGAAAGTGCCAGGAGTGATTTACACAGAAACAGGTTATGCAAATGGGAACACAGAAAATCCTTCATATGAAGATGTATGTTCGAAAGATACAGGGCATGCCGAGGCAATTTATTTAAAATATAACTCTCATAAAACTAGTCTCGAAAAGCTTTTAAATTACTTTTTTAAGATAATTGATCCCACAACATTAAATAGACAGGGGAACGATATTGGCACTCAGTACAGGACAGGTATATACTACAAGAGCAGTATAGATAAAAAAGTAATAGAAAACTATATAAATAAGGTGCAGCCTTTATTCAAAAAGAAAATTCTAATAGAGGTTTTACCATTAAAAAACTTTTACAAAGCAGAAGAATATCATCAAGAATATCTTGATAAAAATCCTAAAGGATATTGCCATATTGATTTATCTCTATTAAATACATTAAAAAATGAAGAGCAAATCAACGTTGATAAAGCTAATTATAATAAAATTGATGATGAAACCTTGAGGAATACTCTTACTAAAGAACAGTACGAGGTTACTCAGAAATCAAAAACAGAGGCCCCATTTCAGAATTCCTATTGGGATAATAAAAGGAAAGGTATTTATGTAGACGTTGCTACTGGAGAACCTCTCTTTATATCTAATGACAAGTTTGATTCTGGCTGTGGATGGCCTAGCTTTACCAGGCCAATTGATGACGTTGTTGTTGAGTATCATGAGGACATAAGCCATGGAATGAAACGTACTGAAGTTAAAAGTAGGGTGGGCAACTGCCATCTGGGGCATATATTCGAGGATGGTCCTGCTGATGATGGCGGACACAGATATTGCATAAATAGTGCTTCTCTCAGATTTATACCACTAGAGGATATGAGTAATAGTGGATACGGAGAGTTCGTATTTCTAATTAAGTAAATAAGTAAGGGTAGTCCAATACAATCTTGTAAATTTTTTATAAAATGATGTAAGTCTCTAAGAAGTTACTAAGATAGAGCAAATGTTTAAATTAGAAAAGCCAAGACCATGTGAGATGTACATCTTACATGGTCTTGGCTTTATAGGAGGAAATACTTTCTAAATCTGACTAACCCATTCTATCTACAAAAAGAGTTCTTATTTGGCTTCGGTGAAGGTAAGCTTTAAAGTAACATCTGTGCCATTTCTGGATACTACAGCATTAACAGTATCGCCTGCTTTATGGAGCTTTTTAATTGCATCTATGTCTGACATGGTCTTAATTGCTTTACCATCTAGTTTTATGATAACATCACCCTTCTTAATTCCTGCAGTTTGGGCTGCACCACCAGCTGAAACCTCAACAATGTAAACGCCTACAGGGATTCCATACATACTAGAGAATTCTTCTGATACCTCTTGGGCAGATATTCCAACCAATGGTTTTCCTTTAACATAGCCGTAGGATTTCAATTGTTCAACTACAGGTTTAGCGGTATTTATCGGAATTGCAAAACCTAAACCTTCTACACCTGTAATAGATATTTTTGCTGAGTTTATACCAATAACCTGGCCCTTTGAATTTAACAATGCACCACCGCTATTACCAGGATTTATCGCTGCATCTGTTTGTATTAGATTCATAGTAACGTCACCAGTGTCCAATTGCCTGTTTAATGCACTTATTACACCATAGGTTACAGAACCGGCGAACTCCATTCCAAGTGGATTACCTATAGCAACTGCTGGATCTCCTACCTCAACCGCGGAGGAGTCACCAAGCTCTGCAACTGGGAGATCTGACAAGTTGATTTTTATAAGTGCGAGGTCATTGTCACTATCTCCACCTATAAATGTAGCTTTTGCTTCTCTTTTATCAGGTAAATACACTGTAAGTGTAGTGTTTTTTGCGGCATTACCATTTGAATCAGCATATTGAACAACATGATAGTTAGTTATTATATATCCATCTTTACTAATAATAATTCCTGAACCCTCAGAACCAGCAGTTGAGGAATCTCTGCCAAAAAAGTTTGATTGATTGGAGCTTTTTACTGCCATTTTAATACCAACAATAGAAGGCCCCACCTTTTTTGCTATTTCAGCTACAGACAAATTACTTGAACTGTTTGAAGTTACTAGATTCGTTCCAGTGATAGATCCTGTTGTAGAAGCTGCTGTTGCTGTTTTATTTGCATTTGTTGAAACTTCCGCTACAGTTTTCTGTACTGAACCTATCTGTTCATTTAGCTGCTTTGAAAAGCCAGAATACATCGCCCCACCAACGGCAAAGCTGGTTATCAAAGATGTAACAAGTACAAGAGATATATATGTTAGGAATTTGTGATTTCCTTTCTTTGCAGGCTTCACAATGACTTCTTTATAGTAGTTCTGGTTCTGATACTGCTCTTGCACTTGGTTCTGATACTGCTCTTGCACTTGGTTCTGATTCTGCTCTTGATCTTGGTACTGATACTGATAATGGTTCTGCTCTTGGTTCTGATACTGATTTTGATTCTGATTCTGATTCTGCCCCTGCTCCTGATTCTCTGAGCTGGCCTCGAAATTATAGTTATTTTGTGATTGGTTTTCCCAATCATCATTATCGTTGTTATACATATTAATTCCTCCAATCTATAAACTTAATTTGATTTACCTTATGTTTATATGATATACAGAAATTGTGTATAATTTACGAAGAAATAGTTAACAAACTGTTATTAAATTTAGAACAAACTGTGAACAAAATGGAGGCTAACTTAAATATCTTTCTTTATTTTTCCACTTTGTGGACAATATCTTTCATTTACAAAGGTAAAATCACAGGCGATATTTTCACTGAAAATTTCAAATAATGATTTACTGGCTTTTTCATCAATATCAACAAGTACATGCTCCTCTAACAGGGCTATAACCTTGCCATAACCTATAAGCCTATCATCTCTAGTTATGGCTATCTGGTCATCTTGCGCAATAAATTCCTTTCTTTCACACTGAATTATCATAGAGCCTCCATATGCCCAATTTTCAGATAAATTGCTACATCAGGCACAATTATTGAAAAACTCACTTTCATTATTATATGAATATCAATGAAGGTAGAAAGAATGTTAATTAAGTACGAAAGTGGCATAATTATTTATACCCTCAGTTTAAAATATTTATGCATACTATAGATACACCAAATAAATCACATCATGTAAGTCAAACTTTATGCCGAAAGTGTATATATAAGGATATAACAGGTGTAACATTCAGGTGGGGTTTTGTATCTGAATATACAAGTATAATCTATGGAGGGGTTAAGTATGTTAAATGGAGTGAACGCAAACAATGCAGTTACTCAGAAATATGAGACTGCAAAAAAACAGGAAATCACAAAAGCCACGGACAAGACTGGGGACAAAGCTCAGGAATCTGCTGCAGTGCTGGAATTAAGAAGGTCCACAGAAAATACAGCTGCAACATACAGTAAGCCTACCTCTTCTACAACTTCAGCTGCTGAATCGGCTTCAGCATCAACGGAAAAGTCTGAAGCAGGGAAAACTACTACTCCAATAAATGCTGAAGAGATAAATAGATTGTGGGCTGAGGCCGATAGAGCAACTCAAAACTTGAGAGATATCGTGGAGGAATTGCTAAAAAGCCAGGGAAAAACATTTAAGGATGTACTTTCTGGGAAAAAAGAGCTAATAGTTGATGACAAAACAAGGGCAGCTGCCCAGCAAGCAATAGCAGAAGATGGAGAAAGTGGTGTACAGGCTGTTAGTGACAGGATAGTTGCATTCGCAAAAGCTATATCAAATGACAATCCTGAGATGTATGACAAGCTCATGAGTGCTATTGATGAGGGATTTGCACAAGCTGAAAAAGCACTTGGAGGCGTATTGCCAGAGATCTGCAAAAATACTCGTGAAGAGATCAACAGAAAGATGGACGAATGGAAATCAGGCAAAGCTGAAAATATAAATGATAAAAATAAATCAATCAACACCCATAATTAGTATTAAAATTAAGATTAATTGGGATATAATAGTATAAGAAAAAATGATAAAGACAATCATACATATGGTTGTCTTTTGTATTGTTACAGTTAAATTATTGCTATTATTTGAATTAATGGAAAGGTATGGTTAATTAGTATGGAGGCTTTTGTTGAATTTAAAAATGTATACAAGAGATATAGAATGGGTGAGGTCACTATCAATGCAGCTAATGGGATCAACTTTGATATAAATAAGGGTGAATTCGTTGTAATAGTTGGGCCAAGTGGTGCAGGAAAAACTACCGTACTCAACATTTTAGGCGGAATGGACACCTGTAATGAGGGCGAAATAACAGTTGATGGGCAACTCATAAGTGCATATAAGCCAAAACAACGTATTACATATAGAAGATATGATATTGGATTTGTATTTCAATTTTACAATCTTATTCAAAATCTTACTGCCAAAGAAAATGTTGAGTTGGCATCACAGATATGCAAAGATCCTTTGGATGCAGAGAAAATACTTATTGAGGTTGGGTTAGAAGAACGACTAAGTAATTTCCCGGCACAACTCTCGGGTGGTGAGCAACAGCGTGTTGCAATAGCCAGAGCGCTAGCAAAGAAACCCAAGTTATTACTTTGTGATGAGCCAACGGGTGCACTAGACTATAATACCGGAAAGAGCATACTAAAGCTGTTGCAGGATACTTGTAGAATAAATGGAATGACGGTAATTGTAATAACTCATAATATGGCTATAGCACCAATGGCCGACAGGATAATAAAAATTAAAAACAGTAAGGTTGAAAGTATTGTTTTAAATAGCAATCCTACTCCAGTAGAAAGGATTGAATGGTAACAGTATGAAAAGTGCACTGACTAAGGATACACTGCGAGAACTATGGCGTACTAGAAGTAGATTTCTAGCTATATTTGCAATAATTGCTCTGGGAACAGGATTCTTTGCTGGAGTAAAAGTTACTTGCCCAGATATGAAGCAAACAGCTGATAAATACTTTCAGGATTATCACCTAATGGATCTTAAAGTGGTTTCTACATATGGCTTGAATCAAGATGATATTAAGGCTATAGAGAACGTTAATGGAATCAATGGTATGATGCCAGCCTATTCTATGGACGCAATAATTAAAACAAACGATGAGGACAGAGTTGCAAAGATTCATTCAATCCCATTGGATAAGAGCAATAGCGGTGACAATGGATATATAAATCGCATTAGAGTTATAAGTGGAAGATTACCTGAAAAATCGGGTGAGTGTGTTATTGAAAAAAGTAAAATTGCGGGCATGGATTTGAAACTTGGTGACAAGATAACGTTAAACACAGGGAAAAAAGATAACGCTATTTCTGACTTTGTAAAAAAGGATACCTTTGTAATAGTTGGATATGCTGAGACCCCTTATTACCTAACGTTTGAAAAAGGTACATCAACTCTGGGAAATGGGTCAGTATCAGTGTATGTTATCATTCCCCAAGAAGATTTTAATATGAAGGTATTTACAGAAGCCTTTCTAACTCTTGATGAAACAAGTGGAATATCTGCTTTTGATGAAAAATATAAAAGTGTTGTATCAAACAAGAGGGCTGAGTTAGAAAGCATTGCACAAAAAAGGGAAGAGCAACGCTATAACGAGATATATAATGAGGCAAAAGCAAAGGTAAACGATGCAAAAAAGGAACTTGCAGATGGAGAAAAAAAGCGTGCAGAAGAGTTGACAAAAATTGCAGATGCTGATGAGAAAATTAGTAAAATTGAAAAGCCACAATGGTATATATTAGATAGAAATAGTAATGCTGGATATTCATCGTATGAAGATGATACGGGTAGGATAGATGCAATAGCAAAAATTTTCCCTGTATTCTTCTTTATAGTTGCGGCATTTGTGTGTTTAACAACAATGACTAGAATGGTTGAAGAGCATAGAACTCAAATAGGTACCTACAAAGCATTGGGCTACGGTAATTTGTCAATTGCATCGAAATTTTTAATATACGCTGCAATCGCTAGTATTTTCGGAAGTATCGTAGGCTTATCCGTGGGGCTTAAGCTATTTCCTTATGTGATTGCAGATGCATATAGTATGCTTTACAAGTTACCACCAATCCTAATGCCACTTCGGATTGATTATATTTTTTGGATTACACTAGGGGCATTGATATGTACCTCTACAGCAGTGTATCTTGCATGTTATAAAGAACTACGGGAACACCCGGCTTCGCTAATGAGACCTAAATCACCCAAGATGGGAAAAAGAGTTCTCTTGGAGCGGGTCCCATTTATTTGGTCTAGACTGAACTTCTTTAGCAAGGTTACAATAAGAAATTTATTCAGATACAAAAAGAGACTGGTTATGACACTTTTGGGAGTGGCAGGTTGTACTGCTCTGATGTTGGCCGGGTTTGGGCTTAGGGATGCAATATCAAGTATAGTACCATTACAGTATGGAGAGGTTTTCCAATATAATTCAATGATAATTATAGATGAAAACGCAAAAGCAGCTGATAGTACTGATGTTGTAAATATCTTGGAGTCTAATGAAAATATTAGCGATATACTGAATATCCGCTTGAAAAATCTAGATGCAGGTTCTAATGATGAATGGCAAAAAATAAATCTACTGGTTCCACAGGACTCAAATAAAATTGACAAATTCATTTCAATTCACGAAATGGATAGTAAAAAGTCAATTAAACTAACTGATGACGGAGTTGTAATCGGTGAAAAGCTAGCCAAAATTTTAAAGCTCAAGGTTGGTAGTGAAATTACAATCAAAGAAAGTGAGTTTAAAAAAGTAACAGTTAAGGTAGCTGCAATTAATGAAAATTATACTTTACATTATGTATACATGACTCCTAAATTATATGAAAAGGTATTTGGACAGAAACTAGTATTAAATAGTATTTTAGCTAATATGCAGCAGGTATCAAAATCGGCTGAAGATAAAATAAGCGGGGATTTAGTTGATAACAATGCAATATTGCAGGTGAATTTTACTAGTTCTAACAAAAAGAGTTTTACTGATATGGTAAACAGTCTAAATAGTGTTGTTTTTGTTATGATTATCTCAGCAGGTGCTTTGGCCTTTGTGGTTTTGTATAATCTCACAAATATTAATATAACTGAAAGAATTAGAGAGATTGCAAGTATCAAGGTTCTTGGCTTTTATGATTTGGAGGTCTCGCAGTATGTCTTTCGGGAAAATATTATTTTAACAGTGATAGATACCTGTGTAGGCCTTTTAGGAGGAATAGTACTTAATAAATTTGTGTTACAGACCTCAGAAACAGATGTTGTAATGTTTGGCCGAGAAATATACTGGTATAGCTATGTTTTTGCTGCGGCATTAACAATAGCATTTGCTGTACTTGTAAATATCCTAATGCATTTTAAATTAAAGAAAATCAGTATGATAGAGTCTTTGAAATCTGTTGAGTAAATGAGTGCTTCTTGATGCCCAATGCCTTTTCATAACTATACTGGAAAGAGTCCTATTCATTTAGTATATCATGAGACTGGAAATCATGACTATTGTATAAATAACATCATTTTACAAATAACCACACTTAACAAATAACATCATTTCACAAATAACCACACTTAACAAATAACATCATTTCACAAATAACGTGAAACCTCCATATTATATATTAATTGCGATATATTTCGATTATGACAATAGGGGGAGTTAAAAATGCTTGATCAAAACCATCTTGGCAGATTCAGCAATAATTTGAGCAATATAGTTGCATTTACATATGGAGATGTTAATGGGGATAATGTTCCGGATTATGTATATCTTACAGGCACTAGGACGCCCAATAGTGGATTTATAAGAGACATTACGTTGGTTATCAAGGATGGCAAGACAGGCATTAAACAGAGCACCATGCTTGTATCAGATGCAGGTTATAGCCCGACCTTATTTTTGGGGGATTTCACAGGGGATAAAATAAATGACATACTTGTTAGCATAGCCTCAGGTGGAAGTGGAGGCATTATGTTTTATTACTTGTTTTCTGATATAAATAATCAAATCAATATGCTATTTAATTATGAAGATTATAATAATAAATACAGCTATAAAGTAGAATATCAAGATTACTACAAAGTACTTGTAAAGAACATAGAGCTAGGTACAAAATATATAATAGATATCACTTACAAGGATAAAGAGTATTTAGATGAAATATATACGCCAGATGGAGAACTTAAAGCTCCGATTGAAGGTTGGGTTGATCCACTTAGCGGATTATATCCAATCGATTTTGATGGTAATGGAATTTATGAACTACTGGGATATCAAAGTATAGCAGGTCGGTATCATGCTGATGCCTTGGGGTATGTGCAAAGTATTCTTAAATGGAATGGAAATAAATTCTACCTAATGGATCAGTATGTAGCAGTCTTTGGAACCAGTCCTGAAAATTAAATTGAAACAACTTAACAACATCTTGTAGATTAAATTGAAGCAATTTAACAACAGCTTGTAGATTAAATTTTCAAACAATGAAAAAAGTACACAATAATATCCCCTTTAAGAGGAAGAGTTTTTTATATTTTTCACATATACATATCAACTGAATTACTATAAAATTTGTATTGTGAAAACAATTCATTCTGGCTAGTGGATTTTATCCACTAGCTGGTCTTCATATATATTCCTCCTTAAAATCCTGTCCTTGTGTTGAGTTTTGACATAGGGATTTTTTATTGCCTTTTTTATTATAGGACGTTTGTAAAAGTATTCATTTAATATTATAATTTATATGGTTATATTAGTTTGCATTAAATAGTTAGTTACCGATTAAGTAATCTCAGTATGCTATCGTAACATCGTATGCTATGCAAACGTTGTTCAAGCTAATAGGATGTTTTAAATACTTTTTTAAGATAAAAAGGCTAATGGAGGTTTAAATGTTTATAGATAAAAAGAGTCCAATACCTGCTTACTTTCAATTAAAAACTATTTTGTTAGATAAAATCAAGTCGGGTGAATATCCTACGGGAAGCATTATTCCATCTGAAAGAGAGCTTTCCGAAAATCTAGGCATTAGCCGTATGACCGCACGTCAGGCCATTAGCCAGCTTGCAAATGAGAAATTCCTAGTACGCGAAAAAGGGAAAGGTACTTTTGTAAATGATATTAAATTCGAGCAAAGAAATATAATGAGCTTTTCCGAGACGGTAAAAAAGCAAGGGATGGTTCCCATAACCAGAGTTTTGGAGTTTACAGAAGAAGCGGACTGCTTTGATGTAAAAGAGCTGCTAAATTTGGGCCCAGACCAAAAGGTATTTAGGATAAGAAGGCTCAGACTTGCAGACGAAACTCCTATTGCGGTGGAGGAAGTATTCATCCCTGAGAAGCTATGCCCAGATATTAATAAGCTGGATTTAACAAGATCTTTATATGATATTTTAAAAAATAACTATTCTATAGATATTAGCTTCATAGATAACAAAATAGAGGCCATAAAAGCAAGTAAAGAAAATCGAGAGCTATTAAAACTTTCGGCAGGAGTACCTGCGCTTAAAATTTCAGGTATAAGTTATACAAAAGAGGGCAATAAGCTGTTCTATGAAAGAGATGTCTATCGCGCTGATAAGTACAACTACAGCGTGCGTATATTTATGAGCCAGGACTAATTTTGTTTTAGCTCATACTTCCAATAATTTTAGTTCTTTTGAGAATAGAATATATCTGAAGCTCATTTTCTAGGTCAAAAAGACTTATAACAAAAATATATATGCACACTATTGATTTTTTGTAAAAGGTAAAGTACAATATAGGAATAGTGGTATATACAACTATACCTATATTATGGAACAACAGAGCACTATTATAAGGTCTTAATTGTAAATAGGCTCTGTAACAAAAAAATATTTTTAGAGGTGACATTTATGGTTAAGATGTGGGAAGAAATAATGGAGCAGCCTGAAATTCTGAAGAGAACAGTTGAGACTAATAAAGCAGTTGTTGAGGAATTAATCAAAGATTTAAAAGCTCGTGACATTTCTACAGTTATTATAGCAGCAAGAGGTACATCAGACCATGCTGCAGTTTATACGAAGTATGCAATTGAGACGTTAATAGGAATCCCTGTTTCATTGGCAGCACCATCAGTATTTACAATGTACAACAAACAAGTGAATATGAAGAATTGCTTTGTAATTGGCATTTCACAGTCTGGAAAGGCAGCAGATGCAATTGAAGTAGTGAAGGCGGCTGCACAGCAGGGCGCAGTGACTATGAGTGTAACTAACTTTGTTGATTCACCATTAGCTGAAACGTCAAAATATCATCTGTTCTGTGATACTGGTGTTGAAAAAAGTGTAGCTGCAACAAAGACCTTTACATCCACAGTATATCTTTTAATAAACTTCATCGCAAAATGGGCACAAAATGATGAGTTATTGCAGGAACTTGAGCAAACTCCTGACATTATGAGGACTATATTTAACCAAGAAGATTCTATTAATGAAGTAGTGAAGAAATATAGATTTATGAAGGAATGCTTTGTTTTAGCTAGAGGAATTAATTATTCGGTTGCTTTAGAAGCGGCACTTAAAATACAGGAAACTACATATGTGAGCGCCAAGGCATTTGCAACCTCTGATTTCCATCACGGGCCCTTTGCAATGGTGGAGAGAGATACGCCTATTATAGTGTATGCACCAGAAGGCCCTTCAAGCAAGGATGTTTTAGAAATGATTAATAAACTTAAGGACAGCAAAGCCGATATATTAATTGTTTCAAATAATCATGAATTAATGAAACTTGGTGATAGCTGCATAGAAATCCCAAAGGACTGTAGTGAATATATATCCCCTCTGTTCAATGTTGTAGTGGCACAGATGTTTGCATGCAAGCTTTCATTGCTAAAGGGACTAAATCCTGACAGTCCAAGAGGCTTGAACAAAGTTACTATTACGAGATAGCTGACTTAAGGAGGTCAACATTATGAAGTTAAAGAATAAAAATGCAGAGTGGTTTATTCCTGATGGAGTAAGTGAGAAAACAGCATTAGAACGAACTACGCATTTAGCCATATCCGCGCATCAGGATGATATTGAAATAATGGCTTATGATGGAATACTAAAATGTTTCGGTAGCAATGAAAAGTGGTTTGGCGCGGTAGTGGTCACTAATGGCGCTGGAAGTGCTAGAAATGGCCTTTATGCAGAATACTCTGATGAGGATATGCAGAAAATTAGAAAGATAGAGCAGAAGAAGGCAGCATACGTTGGGGATTATTCTGCATTAGCTTTGCTTGACTATTCCAGCGCGCAGGTGAAATCACCTGAAGGTAGCAACATAATAGAGGAATTAAAGGAAATAATAAAGGAAGCAAGACCAGAGATTATATACACACATAATCTCGCTGATAAGCATGATACACATTTGGGTGTTGTTATAAAAGTAATTGCTGCAATCCGTGAATTGCCAATGAATTTGCGCCCTATAAAATTATATGGTTGTGAGGTGTGGAGAAATCTCGACTGGGTTATGGACGAGCAAAAGGTAGTATTTGATGTATCTGCGCACCCAAACCTGTCAGCTGCTTTAGTTGGAGTATTTGATTCGCAAATAGCCGGTGGAAAGAGATATGATTTGGCAACAACAGGAAGAAGACTGGCAAATGCGACCTATGCAGCATCACATACTGTAGACAATAGTGATGCTCTCAGTTATGCTATTGATTTGACACCACTCATTGAAGATACTCAACTATCTATAGTAGAATATATAAAAGGTTATATTGCTAAGTTTGAAGAAGATGTAACAAAAAAGCTGAGTAAATTATTATAAATAAAGTGCTGTTTTCAAAAAAAGTGAACTAAAGGTCAAAAATCAGGTCAAAAAATATAAAATAAGATAAAACTTCCTATTGACACAGTAGATCTTCTTTTGTATAATGTAAAAGCACGTTAGAGAACGTAACACTAATGGCGGCGTGGCTCAGCTGGCTAGAGCATTCGGTTCATACCCGACAGGTCGTAGGTTCAAATCCCACCGCCGCTACCATAAAAAGCGATAGTTTCTATCGCTTTTTATAATGGCCCATTGGTCAAGAGGTTAAGACACCGCCCTTTCACGGCGATAACAGGGGTTCAATTCCCCTATGGGTCACCATCTGGGAGCTTAGCTCAGCTGGGAGAGCATCTGCCTTACAAGCAGAGGGTCATAGGTTCGAGCCCTATAGTTCCCACCAGATTAGAAAGATTGCATTGAAAAATGCAATCTTTTTTGTTGTCCACAATTTCTAAAACACTTACTCAATTCAAGAAAGTTGTTTAGACTGCGATACTAAGTATTCTTTATTGAATAGTGATATTTCATAAATTGATATTATACATAATTTGCTAAACCTATTGTATAATAGAGAAGACGATTCAGTCAGATGGAGTTTTGCTAAATAATACAAACTTAGTTCTGATGGAGTTTTACTAGAAAAGATAGACACAGTTCAATTAGAGTTTTACTAGAAAGGGATGGTATTTATATGGGAGACATAGAAATCATAAAACAAAGACTTTTATCAAAAATCACAGATAAGAAAATGTATATAAGTGATAAGCAGAGCAACAATTATAAACTGGATTTATTAGAAAGAATAATAAACCGTCTTGCTTCGTTTAGTGAGGAATGTCAAGAGTGTACAGGCTTTATAAACAACCTTGATTCTTATATTGATAGTATCGTAGCTAATGCAGATAAGCAAACAAACAAAGTTTATCATACGTACATAAACAGCATTATTTCTCATCTGCAATTAAAGCATAAGCTTGTTAGTGATAACTATTATTTAACAATATTTCTGCCTCTTGGAATGGTGTTTGGGACGGCATTTAGTTCAATCGGTTCATTTAAAGGTATGAGCGGTACTGGCATAGGGATAGGCCTTTGCCTAGGAGTAGCAATAGGGACAGGTATGGATGCAAATGCAAAGAAAAAGGGAAGCATTATATGAGTAGAATAATTGTTGTGGAGGATAATGAGCCCCTAGCTAGGGGTATTGTATATGCTTTAGAGAAAGAGGGTATCCCATTTCTTCCTAAGTATCAATGTTTCTGAAGCCTTTTCCGATGGTTTCAGAGGTATTACTTATCGTGATAAATGCAGAGTGATCGATACTACGTATAAAGGTACGGAGCTTTAAAGCTTGCCTACGGCTGAGTACTGTGGTAATCACCTCTTCCGACTTATGAGTAAAGGCACCTTCAGCCTTATATACAGTAGCCCCTCTGTGAAGCTGGGATACAATATAGGTTTCAATTTCTTTGGGCTTAGAGCTAATTATGACCAGCTGCTTGCTCATATTTAAGCCCTCCATCACAAGGTCAATCATGAAAGCCTTCATAATAAGTCCTAAAACGGAGTACATACCAATCTTTATTCCAAACACTACTCCAGCCCCTGCTGCAATAAGAAAATCTGTCAGAAGAAGAGTTTTTCCTATGTTGAGGCTTGTATGCTTGCTAAGTATTTTGGCTACAATATCGGTACCTCCTGTGGAGGCATTGATATTGAATAGGATAGCAGAGCCGATAGCAGGTAAAATGATAGAGAAAATAAGCTCAAGCAGCTTATCATCAGTAAGAGGGCTCTTTATTGGGTAAATCCGTTGAAGGGCCCATACTATGCCCGAGAGTGCAAAGCTTGAGTAGAAGGTTTTTGATCCGAAGTCCGAACCTAGAAAGAAAAATCCTACGAGGATGAGAACTATATTAATTATAAGCATCATTAGTCCAACATCAATTTTGGGAAAAAAGCTAGTTGCTATAATAGCTAGTCCACTTACTCCTCCAGTTGCAAATCTATTTGGTATTTTGAACAGGAAAATACCAACGCCGACCAGAATCAACCCAAGATTAATTAGTATGAAATCCCTAACCCATTTTTTCATATGTGTTCTATTTCCTCCTGTTTTTCATTTGCACCACCCCCATTATAATGGCTGTAAATAATGAAATAAAAAATAAAATCCCAGCAATTAGTGCAAGAACTATATATCCAAGATCCTCAAACCCAGTGCCAGTAGAGAAAAATCTGGCCTTTATATAAAAACCAAGTACTGTAAGTGCTAAAATTATGGCAGGAATATATTTAACTACTCTGTTTTTAAAAAATCTGCCAAGAAAATAAGTAATCAAAACAGAAATAAGGCCTGCTACAGCAATAAATGTATAAAAACCGCTCATATTAATTATCCTATCTGTACTTTATTTGACTTAATTACATAAATGCCTTGCTGTTCTATTCAAGAACTCTGTTTAATATGTTTTCCAGTATTCCAATATAATATCATAAAATTTAATACGAAAAATTAACACCAACACACAAAAAAACGAGAAGCCATCTCTACTTCAGCTTCACGTTTTTTTAACATTGTTTTTAAATTCCATAGGAGTTTGACCAGTGTGCTTCTTAAACAGTTTAGTAAAATAGGGGACATCAGTGTAACCTATTTTTTCTGCTATTTCATAAACTTTTAATTGAGGAGATAGGAGCATTTTTTTCGATTCTTCAATTCTTATTTCATTTAAAATATCAATGAAATTACTTCCTGTTTCTTTCTTTAAAAGCTTGCTTAGGTGCCAGGTACTTATGTAAAGCTGGTCTGATACAGATTTTAGATCAAGGTCTTTATAGTAATTTGTCTTTAGGATCTCTATTGCTTTTGCCACTAAATATCTAGAGTTGGTTGATGTTTCAGTTGAATTGGCGGACTCATCCTTTGCTGCTTGAGTTATACCATAAAATTCCTTGAGTTTAGTGCGGAGGTTAAGGATTTCATTCTGATTTGTATTCTGCTTCTTTAATTGGGCTACAGCATCATCGATAGTCTGCAAAAGCTCGTCGGTATTTGTGGGTTTTAAAATTAGACGAAAAGCACCTAACCGAATAGCCTGTTGTGCATACTCGAACTCTCTAAAACCTGTTAAAATGACAATAATACATCGATGATGTTGCTCTTTGATTTGTGCAATCATTTCAAGTCCATTTAGACCAGGCATCCTCACGTCTGTAAAAATAATATCGGGTTTAAGGGAGGTAATTAATTTAACTCCCTCATCGCCGTCTTCAGCCTCACCAATAATACAACAATCATGCTCTTCCCAATTTATAACGGAACGCATACCTTCTCTAATGGTTTCTTCGTCGTCAATTATCATTACTTTGTACATGAATTTTTCTCCTCCATCTAAAACTTTAAACAGATAGTTGTAGTGGCTTACGCTCTGCCTCAAACTGGGATTTTTAAACTAATCGTAGTTCCTTGCCTATACTGGCTTTGAATACTTATACCATACTCATCTCCGTAAAGCAGTTGAATTCGCCTATGTACATTTATAACACCTATCTTGGAATTATCACATAACATATCCTCAGAATTATTAAAAACATCTATATCCATTTTTGCTTTTAACTTTTCAAGAGTTTTGTCATCAATGCCTAAGCCGTCATCACTTACGCTTATATACATAATATTATTCTCTTTGTAGATAGATAATTCTATTGTGCCGCCACCTTTTTTCATTTCAAGTCCATGATAAACAGCATTTTCAATTAGAGGCTGAATAATAAGCTTTGGAATTTTGCAGTTTAAGGTATCTTCAGCGATGTTCATGATAAATTGTATTTTTGTGCCAAACCTCTTTGAAATTATCAAGTTATAATTTCTTATGTATTCCACTTCTTTTTGCAGAGAAATTGTATTTTCACCACTCCTATTGAGGTTTGCATCTATGATTGAAGATAGTGCACCAACCATTTCACTTATTTCGTCTACTCCATTTATCTTTGCCTTCCAGTTTATTGTTTCCAAAGTATTATATAAAAAGTGCGGATTTATTTGAGCCTGTAATGCCTTTATTTCTGAATCCTTGACAGCAAGCTGGACCTTATAGACCTTATTTATCAGTGTGCTTATCTGCTGAGACATATTATTAAAGGTACGAATAACATAACCCATTTCATCTGAGCGCTTTATATCTATTGTAACTCCCATCGTGCCTTTTTCTATCTGCAGCATTTTTTTAATTAGGATATTTAGTGGACGTATCAAATCAATATATAAAAAGTTTATCACAATAATTATTATTGGCAATCCAATTAAACATAGAATAATAACTATACTGGCTTCACTCTTTACATCCTTTAAAAGACTATTTGAAGAAATTTTAATGATTATTTTCCAGTTGGAGGGCTCTATTACTTTAGAAACATAGTATATAGTGTCATTACCCACCTTAACACTAGATACTTCTTGAAAATTATCTTTAAGTGGGAGCTTTGATAGATCAATGCTTTGATTATCGGTATTGAAGCTATATACCTCTACATTGTTCTCACTTGTGACACTTAAGTCGTGCTTCAAAGTGTGTTCAAAGCCTTTGAAGGTTTTAAAAAGTTCTGCTTGGTCAATTTTAAAAACAATAAGTGCAACTTCTTCACCAACTGAATTTGGGGAGTAAACCAATTTAGTTAAATATATGTCATTTGTTTTATTCGCATTTTGATTTACAACCCATACAGGGGAGCCTTTACCAGACTTCGCTTGCTTATATAGTTCACTCTTTATTAAGGCTTCTGAAGTGGTAGCAGTGTTTGTTTTGCTTACCTGATACAGATTATCACGTGAGGTAAAATAAACCGATAACTCTGTGAATTCATACTTTGAGTAAATATTTGCTTTTAAATACCTAGTAAAATTGGTTTCCCATAGGTAATCATTTTGATCTAGCTCCATAGAATTGTTAGCTTCATAAATTGTATTGTCATATAAAATCTGGAATGAGAAAGCTCTGAGCGTTTCAAGTCGCTCTGAAAAAATAATTGATAATTCATCAATAGTTGCCTTTGAATAATTGAAGGATTTTTCTTTTAAAGTATCAGAAACATTCTGATAGCCGAAATATCCGATTACTATAATTGGATAGCATAGGAATAGAATTGAGATGATAATTAGTTTTGATTTTATTGTTAATCTACTTGCTAAATTCTTTAGTACAGATTTTACCATAGGTCACCCTTTTATTTCCCAAATGTGATATTGTAGATATTATACAAAGGTTACGCAAAAACCTTTAAACTAAAAAAACCGTGCCAAAATTGAACAAGTAATACCAAGATTATCTCATTAAAATATAAGTAGATAAAAAATATAATGTAAGTATGGTATCGGAAAAGTAAATAGGTATCGATATCAACAAAATATATTTAGGAGGATTTATAATGAAGAGAAGTTTTAGAATGGTAGCTACTATGGTAGCTGCAACAATGACAGTTTCGCTGTTTGCTGCATGTGGCAAAACAGAAGAACCAGTTTCAACTTCAACATCAACAACTCCAACAACAGTATCAACAGCAAGTGAATCGACAAAACCTGCAGAAAAGGTAAAGTTTAGAGCATCATCATTTTTTACTGGTGGTGATACCTGGACAGCTGTTTGGCAAGCTGGAATAAAAGATTATATGGCAGCAAATACAAATGTTGAGATAATAGACGACTCAACACCAGCAGCAGGAGATGCATTTAAGACAAAGATTAATACAGATTTTGCTTCTGGAAATGAGCCTGGAGTTGCTTACGCATTTACAGGTGAGATAGGAAAACCATTGGTTGCGTCTGGCAAGCTAATGACTTGGGAAGAGGAATTGACAAAGGATACTGAGTGGAGCAAAAACTTTGGAACTGGAGCACTAGACTATGTAAAATATGACGGCAAGCAATATGCACTCCCATACATAGGTTTCTATGAAGGAATGTTTTACAATAAAGACCTTTTCGCAGCAAACAACATAAAGGTTCCAACTAACTGGGATGAACTTCTTGCAGCAGTAGATGCATTCAATAAATTGAATATTGTACCAATCGCATGTTCCTTCGCAGAAGAACCACACTACCTAATTGAAACTTTCTTACTTTCAATGGGTGGAAAAGAAGGTCATGACAAAGCATTTGATGCATCATGGTCACCAGCACTTGATAAAGTAAAAGAATTATATGAAAAGAAAGCATTTTCTAAAGATGCATTAACAATTAAGCAGGTTGCATGTCAACAGCTTATGAAGGACCAAAAAGCAGCTATGTTTATCTCTGGTTCATGGTCAGGAGCAGCACTTGATGGAAATAAGGCATCTGTAATGCCTGTAAATCTATTGCCAGCTGGAAAAGCAGATCCAACTTCAGTTATTTCCGGTTTCGGTACAGGTTGGTATGTAACAGCAAAAACTAATACTGATACTAATGGCGAAGTTGTTAAGTTTGTTAAGTTTATGACTTCTACAGATAGAGCAGCTAAATTCTTTGCTGTAGGCGGAGTACCTGCTATCAATTGTAAAGTAGAGGGTGCAACACCACTATTTAATGATGGAGTTACAATGCTTAACAATGCTAAAGTAGCAACAGGACCTGTAGGCGATACAATGAGTCAAGAAGCATTTACATATATTTGGAAAAACCTACCTTATGTTATTACAGGTAAGAAAACATCAGTTAATTTACTAGCAGAAGCTCAAAAGCTAGTAAAATAAGTCATTACAACTAATAAGAACAAAAATAAACATGGTGGGAAACCACCATGTTTATTTATAAATGAAACTAAGGCTTTCCGCGGGCGCCTTAAAGCTTACCGCAAGCCAAGTTTTTTATAAGACAAATTTCTAGGGAGGTACGCTATACATGGTACTTAAAGGTAAAAAATATATACTCCTGTTTCTTTCTCCGGCAGTTCTGCTAATTACAATATTCCTTTATTACCCGCTAGGAAAAACCATTCAATACAGTTTTACTAATTATTCAAATTGGGTACCCAAATTCGATTATATTGGTTTAGAAAACTACAAGAGGATTTTTACCGACTCTGTAATAAGCAAATCACTTATAAATTCTTTAATCCTATTAGCAGGATGTTTAATAGTTGAGGTTGGGTTTGCATTAGTATTAGCAGTTCTTGTTGATTCAATAAAAAAAGGTTTTAGATTTTTTAGAATGGTTTATTTCTTTCCAGTTGTAATTTCTGGTGCAGCAATTGGTCTAATGTTTTACTTGGTATTTCAGTATGAATATGGAATGCTAAACAGTGTATTAGCGACATTTGGAGTAGAGAAAATTGTTTGGATTACTGAAAAATCAGCAATGTTTTTGGTACTCATCCCAGTATTGTGGCAATATGTCGGCTTCTATTTCGTTATTTTTCTAACGGCTATCGCTAGTGTACCAACTGAAATTTATGAATCCGCAATGCTTGATGGAATATCGGGCTTCAAAAAAACTATTTATATAACAATTCCGATGATAAAGAATGTTATTGTTACATCTCTTGGACTTGTAATAGCAGGATCACTAAAAGTATTTGATATTGTTTTTGTAATGACAAATGGAGGGCCACTAGATGCAAGCCAATTGTTAAGTACTTATCAATATCAACAAGCATTTGTATATTATAATCAAGGATATGGAAGTGCTATATCTGTTTTGATAATAGTACTTGGTCTGATTCTCTATTTGGTAACAACCAAATTATCACAAAGTAAAGACGAACTTTATTAGAGAGGTGTAGCAATTATGGATGAAAACAATAGATTGATACCTATAAGAAGTGTTTACAAAATTAAAGGCTCTAAAATAGTTAAATATATAGTTCTGATAGTATGGGCGTTGACAACGATTGCACCTTTGTTGTGGATATTTGTGAACTCCTTTAAAAATAATGATGAAATCATTGGTAGTGCCTTTGCATTACCTAAAGCATATGTAGCAGGTGGAACGATCTTTCAGAATTTTGAAACATTAAAAAGATTTTCTGAAAACAATATATTTAGGGGCTTTTTTAATAGTTTTGTAATATCAGGAAGTACACTTTTATTTATATTGGTATTCGCAAGTATGGCTGCATTTGTTCTTGCAAGATTCAAATTCCGATTTACAAAGCTTATAAAGGCATATCTTATAGCGAGTATGTTAATTCCACAGTTCGCAGTAATAGTTCCTAACTTTATTATTATGCAAAGAATAGGACAACACGTTTCAGGTTTTCAAGGTTCATATTTAACAGTAATTATTCCACAGGTTGCAGGACTGATGAACTTCGCAATACTTATGCTTTCAAGCTTCATGGCAGATTTGCCGAAGGAATTGGAAGAAGCGGCCTTAATAGATGGTGCCAGTATAGGGAAAATATTTACTAGAATAACAGTACCTTTAACCATACCGGCTTTTGTATCTGTGGGTATTATGGAATTTTTATGGTCCTACAATGACTTACTATCCCCCTTGGTTTATCTGACTAAAAGATATCAGCCTGTTACAGTACTGATATCACAGGTTCAAAGTCTTTATAGTACTGACTATGGAGCAATGATGGCAGCGATATTAATTACGGTTCTTCCTGTGCTAATCATATATATAATCTCACAAGAGTATGTTATAAAAGGTCTTACAGCTGGAGCTGTTAAAGGCTAAAAAATCTTGCTGACTTTAAAGTGAATAAAGATGTAGTAAAGATAGATTTCAAATTCATGTGGAGGGAAAGATAAATGAGATATGGATATTTTGATAACGAAAATAGAGAATATGTGATAGATAAGCCAGACGTTCCAGTATCATGGACAAATTATCTAGGTCTTAAAGATATGTGCGCAGTAATTTCTCAGAATGCTGGAGGATACTTGTTTTACAAGAGTGCACAGCATCATAGAATAACTCGGTTTAGACCAAATAGTATTCCGCTTGATAGGCCGGGACACTATGTATATTTACGGGATGATGAGACAAAGGATTATTGGTCCATATCTTGGCAACCTGTAGCAAAAAAGCTAGAAGATTTTCAGTGCAGACATGGGCTCTCTTATTCAAAATTTATTAGTTCATATGGTGGGATTGATGCCCAGCAGACTCTGTTTATACCCATTGAAGACGATGTAGAACTATGGGATGTGAAAATAAAAAACAGTTCAGATAAAAAGAGAAGCCTAAGTGTTTTTTCGTATTGCGAGTTTTCTTTTCATGAGATAGAAATTGATAATCAAAACCTTCAAATGAGCTTGTACTGTGCAGGCTCAGCATACAAAAATGGAATAATTGAATATGATCTTTTTTACCAGCCAGATGGATATCAATACTTTGCGTCAAGCTTTGAACCAGATAGTTTTGATTGCTTAAGAGATAAATTTATTGGACCGTATAGGACTGAATCAAATCCAATAGCTGTTGAAAATGGGCAGTGCCAGGGAAGTTATGAACTAGGTGGAAATCACTGTGCAGCTCTCCATAAACAAATAGTTTTAGAGCCAGGTCAAGAAATAAGATTGATATATATGCTTGGGGAAGGCGGACTTGATAACGGCCGAAAAATTAAAGAAAAATATACTAATCTAAGTAATGTTGATAAAGCATTTAATGAGATAAAAGCATACTGGGACAAAAAACTAAGTGCGCTAAAGTGCAATACACCAAATCAAGGTATGAATACTATGCTCAATATTTGGAACCTGTATCAGGCAGAGACAAATGTAGTTTGGTCACGGTTTGCATCGTTTATAGAGGTTGGTGGAAGAACTGGGCTAGGGTATAGAGATACAGCTCAAGACATTATGTGTATTCCACATTCAAATCCATTAAAATGTCGACAAAGAATAATAGAACTATTAAGAGGCCAGGTAAACATGGGATATGGCTTGCATCTATTTGACCCAGATTGGTTTGATCCCGAGAAAGCTAAAATTCCCAAGGTTAAGTCTCCTACTATTGTTCCAGAGCCTAATTTAAAGGATGTTATTCATGGACTTAAGGATACCTGCTCAGATGATGCATTATGGCTTGTTCCAGCCATATGCGAATACATAAAAGAAACAGGAGAAATTTCACTTTTAGATGAGGTGGTAACTTTTGCAGATGGTGGCGAAGCTACAGTGTATGAGCACATGAAACGGATTTTAAATTTTTCAGCAGAGCAGGTTGGCGCTACTGGCATTTGCAAAGGGTTAAGAGCTGATTGGAATGACTGCCTGAACTTAGGTGGTGGAGAAAGTGCTTTAGTTTCCTTCTTACATTACTGGGCATTACAAGCATTTATTGAGGTATCAAACTATATTGGAAGAGAGGATGAAGCAAAAAAATATAGTGATATGGCCGATAAGGTTAAGCAAGCATGTGAAAGAGAACTATGGGATGGTCAGTGGTATATTAGAGGATTTACCGCAAAAGGCGATAAAATCGGGACAAAGGCAAGTAAAGAGGGTAAGGTCCATCTCGAATCAAATACATGGGCTGTTGTATCAGGAGTGGCAAAACCAGTACGAGCAATTTCATGTATGAATGCTGTAGATAAATATCTATATTCAGATTATGGTATACATCTAAATAGTCCTTCCTTTACAGAGCCAAACGATGATATAGGCTTTATAACTAGAGTGTATAAAGGTATTAAGGAGAATGGCGCAATATTCAGTCACCCCAATCCGTGGGCTTGGATTGCGCAGTGTAAACTTGGCCATGGAAATGATGCAATGAAGTTTTATAATGCTTTGTTACCGTACAACCAAAATGACAAAATCGAAGTTCGTGAGGCAGAGCCATATTCCTACTGTCAATTTATAATGGGGAGGGATCACTCCGCACATGGAAGGGCACGCCATCCTTGGCTTACAGGAAGCGCAGGGTGGGCTTACTTTGCTGCAACGAGATATATGCTTGGCATAAGGCTAGATTTTAATGGTATGGTTATTGATCCATGTATCCCGGAGGATTGGAATGGTTTTGAGGCCCAACGAATATGGCGGGGTGCTCTCTATAAAATTAATGTAAAAAATCCTAATAGAGTCCAAAGTGGTATTAAATCTATTACGTTAAACGGTCAAATAATGAATACAACCATACCACCACAGCCGGAAGGCACAGAAAACATTGTTGAAGTAGTGATGGGCTAAAATTAATGGACGTAATCGGGGTTCATGGAGGTTAACTATGATTAAGTTTGGAACAGGTGGCTGGAGAGCAATAATTGGAGAAGAATTCACAAAAGAGAATGTTCAGATATTATCTCAAGCTATGGCAGATATGTTAAAATGTCAACGCTCCGCTGATAAAGGCTTTGTTATTGGTTATGATAGGAGATTTTTATCAGACAAGGCCGCAAGATGGGTGGCCGAGGTACTTGCTGGGAATGACATAAAGGTGTATTTCATTGAAAAAGTAGCACCAACACCATTGGTAATGTATGCTGTGAATGACCTTGATACGTGTTATGGAGCTGCAATTACTGCAAGTCACAATCCAGCAGACTATAATGGCATAAAAATATTCACAAGTGGCGGCAGAGACGCAGCAGAGGATGTTACTCAAGATATAGAACGCCATATTGCAGAGACAGATAAATCAGATATTAAATTGATTGACTTTAATATTGGTATTGAAAATGGAAGAATTGAGATTATTGATCCTTTTAATAAGTATATTGATACGATCATTAATATGATTGATATGCAAGCCATAAAAGACCGAAAGCTCAAGGTTTTACTTGATCCGATGTTTGGGGTATCAAAAACCTCTCTTCAAACCATATTGATAACTGCAAGGTGCGAGGTTGACATAATCAATGACAGACATGATACACTATTTGGGGGAAGGCTTCCTTCACCAAGTTCACATACGTTGCAACGTCTAAGAGACATGGTTGTTGAAAAAGGATATGACATTGGAATAGGAACTGACGGAGATGCGGATAGACTAGGTATAATTGATGAAAAGGGTGATTTTATTCATCCTAATAGTGTATTGGCGATGCTATATTACTATTTATTAAAGTATAAAAAATGGAGTGGTGGTGTTGTTAGAAATGTAGCAACTACACATCTTCTAGACAATATTGCGCAAGGCTTTGGAGAACGATGCTACGAGGTGCCTGTTGGCTTTAAAAACATTAGCTCAAACATGGAAAAGTACGATTGCCTTATAGGTGGTGAAAGTAGTGGGGGACTGACTATAAGAGGGCATATTAGTGGGAAAGATGGTATATTCGCTGCTAGCCTTTTAATAGAACTTCTGAGTGTAACTGGCAAAAGTTTATCAGAATTGCTTGAAGAAATTCATACTAAGTTTGGATACTTTTACATGACAGAGTGTGATTTCAAATTTAGCTTAGCCGAAAAAGACAGATTATTGCACTTGCTGTTTGAGGAGAAAAGACTTCCAGAATTTAAATGTAAAGTTAAGAGGGTTAGTTACCAAGATGGTGTAAAGGTATATTTTGAAAATGGTGGGTGGGTTATAACAAGGTTCTCTGGTACTGAGCCACTTTTAAGGATATTTTGTGAAATGCAAAATGAGGTGGAGGCCACAGAAATCAGCAATGTAATGAAGAATTTTTTGAATTTATAATGAAGCTTCCCAAAAGTGCTATGGTATTTGTTTAAATACTATAGCACTTTTGTTATATTCGTAAAAACTTTTCGACAGGGTATTTCAAAATAATGTGAAGCTTTAACAATATGTTGGACTTAATCAAGCTTAAAACACTTTAATCCATGTTGTATCTGTAAAGCTTTTTGATGATAACTGTCAAAAACATGTTATTTCCACAATCCTTAAAATGACAAATAATTTTTACCCTCTGCAATATAATCATTCTGCACAGAACAAATAGAAATACACAGAAGATTAGAATACAGGGGGTTACTTAGGATGAAAACAGAAACACTTCCATATAAGCACATTGGAGGGTATAATACAGCAGCACAAACGAAAATAAATAATTCAAAAGCTTCAGCTTTGCTGGACTATTTGAATAAAACAAATCTTATTATTATACCAGCAGCTTTTTTGTTGGGAAGAATATCGTTACTTGGTGGTCTAATGCCATTTGGCATTGCCTTATATGCCGCTACGCTAGGAATGAATGTAAATAGAGTATTTATCTCTATAGCAATATTTGCAGGAATGCTTTCATTAGGTGCGACCATTCAATTGTACACAGTAGTTACAGCAATGCTTCTATTTAACGCCCTCAATATTCCTTTTAAAAAGAGTGCGGGTTCACCTTTAAGGGTTGGCATTATAGCATTTGTAGGTGTATTAATACCCGAAATGATACTTACCTATTTACAAGGCTTTTTGGTGTATGACATCCTTAAATCACTTTTAAATGGATTTATTATTTTTGCACTTGTTTTTGTATTTAAAAATGTGCTTGAAGTGCTAGGAAGTCCAACAAAGAGATTTAGTCTAACAAATGAAGAGGTCTTAAGTATAGCAATCGCATGCGCCTTGTCAGTCGGTGGCCTTGGTACGTGGACTATATTTGGTGTAAGTCCAAAAAATGTTTTGTGTATCATAATTATACTAATATTTAGCTACAGAACAGGTGCAGGAAATGGTGCAGCTATAGGTGTAATAGTGGGTACACTAATAAGCATATCTTCCAATTCATCCCCGATTATCATTGCTTCTTACGCTTTCTGTGGATTACTTTCAGGAGTTTTAAGAAATATGGGGAAAATAGGTTGCTGTTTGGGAGTGTTAATGGGAAATGCAATATTGACCTTCTATACTAATGGCTCAACTGAGATTCTTATATATTTATATGAAATTATCATATCAATTGCAATATTTATGGTAATACCTGCAAAGTTTATGGATGTTGTAGTAAATAAGTTAGATAAGGGTTTATTAGCTAAGGGAGATAAAAAAGGATATAACACTAGGATAAAAGATATCACAGTAGATAAATTGAATAGGTTTTCAAATGCATTTGGTGAAATGGCAAAAACCTTTGATGAGATTTCTGAAACGAAAACTATAACCGAAAAACATGACATTACAGCGATATTTGATAGAGTGGCAGATCGAGTATGCAAGGATTGCAGCTTATGTAACCACTGCTGGGAACAAAACTTTTGTAATACTTATCAAATCATGTTCAAGATAGTTGAAAAGCTCGATAGTAAGGGTTGGATTGAGCAAGAGGATATTCCCAAATATTTTATGGATAGATGTGAGAGAATTGATGATTTCGTTAAAGCTGTAAACAATGTTTTTGAGCTGTTCAAAGTGGATATGGTCTGGAGAAGCAGGATCGGAGAAAGCCGAGGACTGGTATCACAGCAACTAAGAAGTATGTCAAAGATAATTTCAAATCTAGCAAGCGAATTAAACACAGATATCAGCTTTAAGGATGATTTAGAGAATCAAATAATAGTGGAGCTATCAAAAGTAGGTATACGAAATGCAGAAGCTATTGTATATGAAAATAAATTTGGCAAATACGAGATAACTTTATCTTATAAAGGCTGTGGTGGTAAGAGAAGCTGTATTGGAAATGTTGAGAAGGTGGTATCAGAGGTAGTTGACCGAAGGATGTTAAAGGATGGTAGCGAATGCGGTTTGAATTCAAAAACTAATATATGCACCGTTAAGTTTGTCGAGGAAGAGACTTACAAGGTTATTACAGGTGTAGCAAGAATATCGAAAAATGAGAAATACGTTTCGGGAGATAACTATACCTTTCTAAACACAGGTGATGGCAAGTACATTTCTGCTTTGAGCGATGGAATGGGGACAGGCCACAAGGCATGTGTACAAAGCAAGGCAACGGTTACTCTTATTGAGCAGTTTATGGAATCTGGCTTTGATAAGGATACTACAGTTAAGCTAATTAACTCAATTCTGGTTCTTAGATCCAATGACGATTCGTTTGCAACTATTGATATGTCTGTAGTAGATTTATACGAAGGGGAAGTCGAATTCGTTAAAGTAGGGGCAGCTCCTACTTTTATCAAAAGAAGTGATTTCGTTGAAACCATTAAAACTGCATCGTTACCGGCAGGTATACTCAGTGAAGTAGAGGTAGAGCTAATACACAAGAAAGTAGGTAATGGAGACTTTGTAATAATGGTTTCTGATGGAATTATTGACTCGTTTAGAGATACTCAAGATAGTATCAAAGAAGTACAAAACATCCTACAGGAAATGACTAGTAAGAACCCACAGAAGATAGCGGATGACTTATTGGAAGCGGCGTTATGCTATTGCCATAATAAAGTTCCTGTTGATGATATGCTGGTTTTGGTTTCGAAAGTATGGAGATCTAAGTAATTTTATTTTGATAACTGCGAGCTGTGTATAAAAATACTATAACTTCACAAACTAACCATAAGCGAGTTCGAGAATTCAGAAGGAGTTTGACTTGTATGAATCTCGTAACATCGGATAAATGTTCTTCTTGGAGGATGCTATGTTTTATGGAAAATCGAAGAAAATAATAGTAATAAAAGATATTCATTCAAATTTATTTGAAGAGGCTATTCTGGTTTTGAAAGAAGATAAAGAGCAAGAGCAAGGTAAAATATCAAGTTTGGATAAGAATAGCAATATCAAAAATGATTATATTCTGAAGGAGGCAGAGTTAATCATTAATAACTATATAAAAGATAACAAGGCCAAATTTATTCCTCCAAAGAAAAAAGAAACAACTAAGAATTCGAAGTTTATGAAAAATTTAATAATTAACTCAGCTTTGATTGGAAGTGTTGTAGCAGTGGCTTTTCTCTTAATAAAGTTGTTTTAATATTATTTGCGCTATTGATTTTCCTTCACTAAATATATATATTATTATATGATAACTGAGTTCTTGAATTCGGTAGAGGTCACCCCTCTGAATTTTAGACGTAGAATAAATGCATTTTGTGTTAAGGAGCAAATAATGAAATTAAAATCCAGTAAAATCATAGATTTTTTCTTGTTGAAAAAAGATTTTTATTCTAAGCTGACTGACAAAAGTATGTGGCTATACATAGGAATAGCTTTAGTAGGAATACGTGATGTCGTTTCCACCATAATTGTTAGGAATTCTAACAATACAGACTTAAGTAATAAAGTTCAATTAAACTTTAAAACAATAGGGATATTACTTGTAACCGCATTAGTAATAGGACTTATCGATGTGATTTGCTTCTCATATCCTATTTTTGACATTATTAAGCATTTTAAAAAGAAGAAAGAAAGCAATTCCATTGCTTTGGGAATGTTGTACTCTAGCCTGCTAACAAAGGTTATAAAGGTATATGCTATAGTAAATATCATTGTTACACCTTTGGATTTACTGAGCTATTTCATGGGTAACTTGGCTGTATCACATGAATCTTTATTATTAATGTACATCTCATTAGTACTCAGCATATTAGCTTATTTCTGGTTTAATGGTGCAATTACACGTGGGTTGTGTATTCTCTTTAAGATTCCTAATAGCGCTCGTGGGCTTGTGTTTGTGCTTGTATTCTTTTGGAACTCGCTACTAAGCTCGGCAATCGGATATTTACTAAATTTGGTTTTAGATAGATTGTAAAAATCGAAAGCTTAACATCATTCAGAGGTTTAACATCAATCAGAAGCTTAAAGATTACTTAAAAACTTAAACAGATTAAAAGCTTATTGATTAATAAAAGCTTATTGATTAATAAAAGCTTAATATTTGCCATTAGCTGATTATCTGCTATAATATAGCGTGAGTGTATTTACTTAAAAATATAGTATGAAATATGAATCCACTCATGCTAAATGTAGTTGTGTAGAAAATTTGATGTTGTCTCGGTAGTCTAATGGATAAGACAGTGGTTTCCGGTACCACTGATACGGGTTCGATTCCTGTCCGGGGCACCAAAAAAATAGCAGCTTTCAAGAAGGAACTTCTTGAGAACTGCTATTTTTATGACTATTATTCAAAAAATAATGTGTAGTTATAATTTATTTTATTCTTGCAATCAAGGTTTGGGTGTAGTTTTAGTTGTATCTGTATCTGTATCTGTAGTTGTAGTTTGTACAGTAGCAGCTTTAATTGTAACGTGGGGGTGAGCATCAGCGAGTAAAGTACCTGTTTGATTTAATGGAAACATCATGGTTATATTTACTACTGGAATGAAAATGGGTGTATTTCCATCGGCGTCAGATAATACTAGAATACCATATTCGTTTTTGTATATACTTCCTGAAGCCGAAACAATAGAGCCTAAATACATCTGTATATCTGTTGAAACCGGCAAATAGTCATGATAAGCTGTAATTAGGTTAGTATCACACCCGACAGAGAACTGAGGAGGTGGAAGGTATGTGATGGAAGGATCATATACTGTACCATCGCCTGTGTAAATTGCAGTTATAGCATTTAAAGCAATGGCTTCTTGGCCATTATCTAGTAGAATAAAAATTGCGCCATTAGTTCCTTCTGGTGAGGAGAATAGCTTATACGGTGTTCCAGTTACAGAGGAAGGTTGCAATCCTGTTGTAAAAACTGTTATGACATTTGTAGGGTACAATAGAATAAGTTGCTCAATAATATGTGCTAACTGGGCATAGCTAAAGCATATGGCATTAGTTGGTTCCACCGGTAGGGTAGTATAGTTTATGATTAACGTAGGGAAATAAGGTTCATAAACAATATTATTAGTAGCAAACTGAACAAGAGTAGTGCCATCTGAATTGGTAAGCGCGATACCATTGTTGGTGTAAATCCCATTTAACCAATCATTGACAAGCGCTGTCACATCAATTTGTATCTTAGTATATAAATCAGGTGTTGTGATATTGAATTGAGATGGTGTTGGAGTAAATGAAGGTTTTGTATTGTAGGTCACAGTATCTGTAGCAAATGGGGTGGTTACTCTGTTAATAATAATTGGACTTGGAGCATCCCCACTTTTTACAATGACAGCTAACTCCAGTAAAGCACTATCAACATGGGTTACAGGTAATGAAGGTAAAGCAATTTGCAGGAGGCTGATGCAATCAAAAAAGCCTACGTCAGTACCGGTCAAAATCAATGGATAAAATGAAAAATTATTGTCTGGTAGAGCTGATGATACAAAAGTAGTACTAGGAATATTTAGTGTTATTGTTGGCATTTATTAATTCCTTCTTTCTTTTATATTTATTTAGTGATTGAGAATTAATACCTTTACATAATATGATTTTTTGAGGATTATGTTGCGGCTTTAACGATTAAGCTTTGATTATTAATTTACTGACGGTTATCCAATTTTGACTGAATTCTAAATCTTCTGATATAATATTAATGTAGCTTGTGACTTTTAGGAGTTTTATGAGTATCAAAACATATGAACAGCAGCAGGCGCTTATCACAAGTTATACTACGCTTGCTATCTATAATAAAAATATATTAACTAATGAGGACTAAAACTTTGAAAATAGGAAATGTAGAAATAGACAATAGAGTTTTTTTGGCACCAATGGCTGGAGTTACTGACATGCCATTTAGAATACTGTGTAAGGAACAAGGTTGCGGCCTGGTATACACTGAAATGGTCAGTGCAAAAGGAATGCATTATAACGATGACAAAAGTTCACAGCTAACACTCCTAGATGAACGAGAGAAGCCAGGGGTTGTACAAATATTTGGTTCTGATCCTGTAATAATGGCAGAGGTGGCAACAAAATTAAATGAATCAGACGCTAGTATTATAGATATTAACATGGGCTGTCCTGCACCTAAGATAACTAAAAATGGTGAAGGCAGCGCTTTGATGAAGAGACCAGAATTGGTAGCTAAAATAGTAAAGGCTGTTGCTTCTGCCACTCAAAAGCCTGTAACAGTGAAAATACGTACAGGTTGGGATGATACTTGTATCAATGCTGTAGAAATCGCTTTGCTTGCCGAAGAAAATGGTGCAAGTGCTGTTGCAGTTCATGGTAGAACTCGTGAGCAATATTACAGTGGGAAAGCGGATTGGGATATTATAAGGCAGGTTAAGCAAGCAGTTTCAATTCCTGTAATAGGCAATGGAGATGTATTTGGACCTCGAGAGGCTAAAAGCTTACTAGATGAAACTGGCTGTGATGCAATAATGGTGGGTAGAGGAGCTCAGGGGAACCCATGGATTTTTGATCAAATAAATAAATATCTTCAAGACGGTGTAATGATTTCGACTCCAACACCAGAGCAGAAAATACAAACAATAATTAGACACATGAATATGCTGATAGATTATAAGGGGGAAAGAACAGGTATACTTGAAATGAGATCACATATAGCTTGGTATATTAAAGGCCTCCGAGATGCCTCATATACCAAACAGAAGATTTTTATGTTGACGGATAGAGATGAAATTATCAAGCTACTACAGAGTTTTCTACTTCGCCAGTAACATAGTTTATTTAGTTATTGCTTTGAGATGATTTCCTCGATTCCAAGAACTATCTGCTGTGCGCATTTTTGCTGGAAGTTAGCATCAGTTAATAGCTTTAGGTCTTTATTATTAGAAATAAAGCCTATTTCTAACAGCAAAGAGGGCATATCTGTATATCGTAGAACATATAGGTTAGGGCGTGGCATTACATCTCTATCTCTCATGCCCATATTGTTAATCTTTGATTGCATTATCTTAGCAATTTCCTTACCATTAGGGGAGCTAGGGTTATACGTTGTCAAAATACCACTTTGAGCTGTATCAGTGAAGGAGTTATTATGGATGCTTACGAATAATTTGCAGGATTTTTCATTGGCTATTCTTACTCTATCCTCAAGGCTTAGATAAGTATCATCATTTCTACTCATATAATAGGAAATGTCCTTTTCTTTAAGTACTCTTTCCACTTCTAGTGAGATAGCTAAAGTAATGTCCTTCTCATTTGTGGATCCATTTCCAGCGCCAGGTTCCCAGTCACCATGACCAGCATCTATCACTACAATAGGAGGCTTTTCGGTAGACTGCGCAGAAGAATATTCAGAAGCAGAAGATATACTAGAATTATCAGAATCAGAAAAATTGTTATTATTAAATGGATTAGATAAATTACCCAATGCTGAGTTGCCGTTTTTATTCAAAAATGAAATTGCTAATATTAAAATGATTACTGTAGAAAGTATAGCTACTAAGATAACAAGCTTTCCTTGATTTGATTTATGCATAATAATCTCCATGAGCAGCATTAGGTCACAAAAAGTGACTAAGCTACTATCCTTCATCGCTATACTATAGATTCGCTGTGCTAATGCTTATTATATAATATATTATTCTACCATAAGAATACAAAAAAGGCTTTAGAAATAGAAATTTCTAAAGCCTTTTTGTAAAATATATTTTAGCTAATAAATATTTTAGTTAATAACTCTTCTTGCACCAATATAGCGACTAGCATAATAAGTATTACTTAAGTTTGAAATACTAACACCTTTGGATGAACTAGCATGTATAAATTGACCATTTCCCATATAAAAGCCTAAATGAGAAGGTCCTGCTTTATAGGTTGTAAAGAACACTAAATCACCGACTTGTAAATTGCTTTTTGAAACACTTACTCCGATGGTATACTGCTCAGCAGCAGTTCTTGGAACACTGATGCCATTTTGCTTTAATACATATTGAGTAAAACCAGAGCAATCAAAGCCACTTGGAGTGGTTCCGCCCCAAACATAAGGAACACCTATCAAACTTTTTGCAGTACTAATCACAGCACTAGCTTTTGAGCTTGATGTTGTTGATGTGCCTCTACTCGTACTTGTACTTCTAGCAGGTGTACTTGTTGTTGAAACCGTACTGGTTTTAGCTCTTATAGTGTTTAATGGTGCAGCTACTTTTTTTACTGTGCTAGTAGCTGTTTTCCTTGTACTTGTAGTAGTTTTACTTGAAGTGGATCTCTTGATACTGGTAGTAGCTGTTGATCTGTTAGTTGATGTAGAAGTTCCAGCTCTTGATGATAGGGTTTTCGTATTTACCACTAAAGATACCATTTTTTCCTCGTTTTGAGGATATGTCGCTGCATCATCGAAAGAGAGTAATTGCTGCTTTATCGATGATACTTTTTCCAAGTTTACCGCGTTCCACTCGGTTATGGGATGTACAGTTTTATTGCTGTTAAGATTGGATTGCTTATATATTGGAGCCACCGCCATAACGCTTATGGATAATACCAAACAACTTGTTAACAGTTTTTTATTCATATTGCCCTCCATTAGCCCCTCTTTGCCAAAACAAATTGGCATTCAAAATATAGAAATATTTTTTGATAGGGTTATTTTTTGACGGTCAAGATAGGCCTTAGGCCAATATGCTAAATATTAAATATAGCTACCATGCCATCATATATGAGAGCTTTGCGCAAAGCTGCTGTTAGGCTTATTATAAAGCCCTAAAGTGTGTGCGACAACCTGTAATATATGGCAAATTACTGGAAACATAGTAGCATAAATGGTTACACAGCTCAATAATATAATAAATAGCGTATAATATTGAGGTGAATATGACTAAGAAAACATTTATCACAGGTGCAATTATATTAATGGTTGCAGGATTTATATCAAGAATAATTGGATTTATATATAGAATCTATCTTTCTAACTTAATTGGTGCAGAAGGGATGGGTTTATATCAGCTAATTGTTCCGATATATAGTTTAATTATATTAACATTAACTGCGGGAGTTTCAATAGCGGTTTCAAAGATGATTGCTGAAGAAGCTGCAAAAGGACATAACATAAATATAAAGCGGATATCAAAAATAGGCTTAATATTAGTACTTGTTGGTAGTGCAACTATTTCTGCTTTTTTATATGCTAACATAAATTTTATTGTTGAAACTGTATTAAAGGACAGTAGAACATATGCTTCGGTATTAATAATGATTCCTTGTATACCATTCATAGCAGCAGCTTCGGCTTACAAAGGCTATTTCTATGGAATTCAGGAAGTCACTCCAACGGCTGTATCACAAATAGTGGAGCAATTAGTCAAAATAGGGATAGTTATGGCTCTAGCATCACAGTTTCTAGAAGCAGGACTTGGGTATGCGTGCGCATTAGCAACAGTGGGTATGGCAGTTGGAGAGATGTCAAATCTAATTGTGTTAGCTATTTATTATAGATATAAAAAATACACTCATATCACTCCAACCTCAAAAAAAGGTATACTTAGAAAAAGAAAGCTGTTCGGTGCCATTTTGACCTGTGCAGTTCCAATATCATTTAATAGGTTTATAATTTCAGTTATGTTAGCAGTTGAGGTAATATTGATTCCAAGAAGACTATTATTAGGAGGGCTAAATTACATACAATGTATGGAGGAATATGGCAAGCTAATGGGAATGGCAATGCCTCTGATTTCTTTCCCAATGCTGGTTACAACATCGCTTGCTACCACTTTAGTTCCAGCAATCTCTGAATCGATTTCATTAAAAGATTTTAGTAGAGTAAATTATAGAATCTCAAAATCAATTCAAATCACAATGGTATTAGGGTTTATATTTATGGCACTCTTTGCATGTTATCCAGATAAAATATCTGATATGATTTATCCCAGACAAAATGTAGGTAATACATTATTTTTATTATCCTTCACCTGTATATTTCTATATCTGCAGCAAATTCTAACGGGAGTAATGAACGGCTTGGGCAAGCAAGGTCTTCTTCTGACAAACTCAATAGTAGGCTCGGTTATTAGAATTTCGTGTGTATATTTTCTCATTCCAAAGTATGGTATACCTGCATACATAATTGGTATAGTAATCAGCTCGTTCATCGTGTGTGTTTTAAACTTTATAACCATAGTACGAAACACGGGAATGGTGCTAGATTTAAGACGTTGGGTACTCTTACCCACGGCTGTGACGCTAATCTTGTTCCTTACAAGTAAATACATATATAGTTTTTTTAATTTTATGAAGATATACGCTCCAGTGCAAACCCTTTTGGCGGTGACTGCATATATTATAATAGCGATATTTTTAATGGCAATAGTAGGCGTTATCAATTGGAGAGAAATCCTTCAGCTCTTAGGACTGAAAAGTAGAAGAGTAAGAAAATATAAGAAAGAGTAGAATCACGAGATATAAACATTCATTAAATTATTTATAATTATATATGGAGTGTTTTATATGTTTGGTATAATACCAATCAAAAACAATAAGATGCAAGAAAGAGGTAGCATATTCGATATCGATAGTATCATCAGTGATTTCTTTAGTGATACTTTCATGGGGTTTGCTGGTGGAAATTCAATAAAAGCAGATATTAAAGAAACAGAAAAGGAATTCGTTATTGACGCTGAAATTCCAGGAGCAAAAAAGGAAGATATTAAATTGGATTTACGAGAGGATAGGCTAATAATTTCAATTGAAAAGTCTGAAGAAACAAAGGAAGAGAAAGATAATTATATTCGAAAGGAGAGAAGATCTGGAGCAGCTAGCAGAAGTTTTCTTGTTGAGAATGTAAACCATGAGGGTGTAACTGCAAAGTATGAGAATGGAATTCTATCAATTGTTTTGCCGAAGAATGAGACAAAGAAGGCTAATAGTAAGATAGATATTCAGTAAGATATAATAAAATTCTAACTCAACTCTTCGATATTATAGTAAAATATTGGAGAGTTGAGTTATTGAAATATACTGTACGTTTATGGCATAAAATGAATTTTTTCAGGTGGTCTGCTCTATATACCAGTTTATTATTTTTCTTGCAATACTCACTTCAGAAGGTAATTCAGGAAGGTTATCCACACCAAACCATCCAGCTTCAGAAATTTCCGTCCCGTCAACTGCAATCTCACCACTTTCGTATTCTGCGGTGAATCCAATCATCATAGAATTAGGAAATGGCCAGGGTTGACTACTAAAGTATTTGATATTTTTAACTTTTAAGCCCACTTCCTCCATTATCTCTCTTTGTACACATTCCTCCAAGGTTTCACCCGGTTCGAGAAATCCTGCAATAAGACTGTGCATATTCCCTTTGAAAGCTTTGGCATGTGCCAAAAGTATTTTATCCTCCTTCAAAATGGCAGTTATTACTGCTGGGCAAATTCGAGGATAGCTAATGAAGCCACATTGGGGACATATTTTGGCCCGCTCACCTGGCTGTTCCTGTGTACGAGATCCACACCTACCACAAAATTGGTGCATTTGATCCCAGCTTACTATTTGAAATGCTTTACCTGCCAAAAGGAACAAATCCTCATCTATAATCCCATAGAGTGACCTTAAGTCCATAAAAGTCAGTCCCTCTGGAGCAGTAGTATCAGGTGAGATTTCAGCTGAAAAACATGGATGTCCTTGTAGTATACCGAGATACTGTGTCCTGACAGGGGAAATATTAACTACTTGCAAATCCTTCAAATAAGGAATACTGAAATTATCATTATCAACCTTTACCAGCATTTTATTAACACAAAAAGCAAACCAATAAATCTCATCAACTATCTCATTACTAGTTGTAACAGCTGGCTCATAACGTTTGTAAATACTTTCTCTATGCATAATTAAATCAACCTTTTCAATTTCAATAATAAATATAAATGTTCCTAAAATTCATTTATTCAACACTCATGTGATATCTTATGAGTAAACTTTCCTTAGAATATCATATGTAATATATAAAATCAAATTCAATAATATAATTAGAATTTTCAAAATCAAATTCAAAAATATAATTAGAATTTTCAAAATCAAATTAAAATATATTTTTTTAGAAAGGTAATTAACTTTATCCCTTTGACTGATAATAATTCTGACTTTAGGGTTATATAAAAATTAAATATTCAATTTGGGGATTTTGCTTATGTTATGTTAAAATATAAGAGGTAATTGTTGCCTCAAAAAATAGATAAGGAAGTGGTGTATTGAAAAAAGAAAAGTTTAAAAATATTATTTTTTATTTAATAGTTGGGGGAGCCATTGCTCTGCTAGGGCTAATTGCTCTAATTAGCATCTTCAAGTCAGTCCCAGATCTAATTGACATGCCTTTTTATACAGGGTTAGCCTATTTTATTGTAGCAGCTATAGTCATATTGTTAATCTATAAACTAAACATACTTTCAAAAATAAATACTACAGTTTTTCTTATATTACTAATAATGATTGCGTTGGCCCCGAGATTATTATGGATAAGTTTAGTTCAGACACAGCCATTTTCTGATTTTCTTCATATGCATAACTACGGAATAAATGCCAGTCGAGGTGACTTTAAGGGTTTTGTTGATTTCTATGCTGTGTTTCCTTTTAAAATGGGCTTTGGAATGGTTTTAGCGGGTTTATACTCTCTATTTGGAACAGGCCTAATGGTCGCAAAGCTTTTTAATGTAATCCTTTCCTTAATCCTTGTTCTTCTTGTTTATTTAGGTGGGAAAATGTTTTATGGTGAAAAGGCTGGCAGAATAGCAGCATTGCTAATTGCACTTTGGCCAGCACAGATAATGTACACCTCGGTAATTGCATCTGAACACTTGTTTATGGTACTATTCACTGCTACAGTATTACTGATTTTAAGCTTTGTTAAGCAGTATACTTATAAAAATTATAAATTTTTCAACGGAAATTTAAGCTTAATCGGAATTGGAGTGCTTACTGCTTGCGCCCAGTTGGTTAGACCAATGGCTATGCTTCTATTGCCTGTATTTGCTGTGTTTATTCTAATATATAAGAGATATAGAGCAAATACAATTACTAGTGTTGGGCTGGGTGTTAAATCTGTAACATTAGTCTTGATATGCTATTTTGCAGTAATTAATCTAGTAAATATACCTATTCAAAATGCCACAGGGATTGATGTAACAAGGTCTGATTCTGGATTTAACCTGATGATTGGAACAAATATAGAACATAAAGGGACATGGAATGAAGAGGATTTTGGACTAATTAAAAAGAACAATTATGATTTTGATAAAGTTCATAGCGAGGCAAAACAGATAGCTATTGAGAGACTCAAAGGTGATCCAAAGCAGATAATAAAGCTAGTCTTAGCTAAATATAACATCCTATGGGGTAACGAAAACTATGGGTACTACTGGAGTACTGTATCTGCTGGCAGTTCCAAGACAGAAGCGATAATTAAAGCTCACCCAAGGTTGTTTTATGGAGTTTCAGAGGCCTTTTATATTTTGATAATTCTTATGGCACTTTGCACAGGCATCTGCACTCTCAGAGAAAAAAGGTATGATGCCCTGATTATTCTAATGATTTTTGGTGGGATATTGATATCGTACACATTGCTGGAAGTGCAGTCCAGATATCATATGCCAGTTGTTCCACTGCTAATACTATTTGGAACAAGCTTTCTTCCTGGGACTAAGAGGTATGAGGTGTAGCTAGCTCCATTTTAGGCAATGTAAACCCCAAGTAAATTAGAACAGCTGCAAATATCCAAAAATAAGCTAACATCATTGGGACTTCGAACACATTTTCAACCAAGTTGGGGACAACCACACCTACCATTCCAGCAAAAATACCTTGCGCCATATTTTTGTTTTGACTATTGGTCGTCCTCTTTACAGCTCGCAGGCCCCAAGCCAATGCGTTATAGATAAGAAGGCAGAAGGCAGTAAAGCCCACAAGCCCCATTTCTACAGCTATTTTTAAAAAATAACTATCAATGTAGAAAGCATTCGGTATTTTAAAGTTTTGCGCGACAGCTCCACCAAATTGACCTAGCCCTAATCCAAATATAGGATTTTGTTTAAGTGCATTAAGGCCGATAGTCCACCTTGCCACTCTTCCTCCAGATGCGCTGCTAACCAGGTATTCTGGACTTATCAAATAGTTCACTCTATTAGCTATTGTAGGTACAAATGCATATGCAACAAAAATCAGTAATACCAGCAATACGATTAGTCGTTTGTCCTTTAACCAGAAATAAATACCCATTGCTACTACAAAACCTATCCATGCTGACCTTGACGAAGTAAAAACGAGTGTTGCACACATAGTAACGGTAACAACACCAAATATATATTTCTTCAATAACTTGTTTTCACTAACAATTAAAGATATTGATATTGGGATTAATAAAACCATTAGACTGCCCAAAATGTTAGGGCTACCAATTATAGAAAAAACTCTTGTAGTTATACCAGATTCCAGTCTGTCAACCCAGTAGCTGGGCATTTCAGCTTTAGTAATATATTGGTAAATACCGTGAAGACCAAGCAAACCTCCAATAAATACAGTAAAATATAATAGCCAGCGTACATTTTTGCTAGAGGAAATAAGCTGAGCTACTATGAAGTACCAAATAATTTGCTGAACCACTTGTCTGAAGCCAGCAATTCCGATTGAAATTATTGGCGAATTGATAATTAGCAAACAAAAGGCAATAACAATATAAAATATAATGGGAATATCAAGTGGAGTTGACATATAGCCAGCCTGCTTTCTATATATTATCCATTTATAAAGCCATAGACCTAAGGCGAAAATCAAAAGTAATTCATCCCAGTAGCTTGCGAGGATAGCACTTTGAAGGATATACCTAAAAGCATAATCAATTAGGACATAGAAGCCCAAAACATATAGAAATCTAGAATAGTCAAACAGCATAGCTACAGTAAATAATAGTGCTGCTATACATGCGATTAGCAGCGTGGCTGGAACAAAAGCCCCAACTATACCAGCAAATAAACCACTTGCTATTAAAATCACTACAGTTTTTTTATCCAAAGTAACTATCCTTTCTTTTTATTTGGATTTAGAGCAACACTCTTGATGGTATCGTCACAAGCTTGCTGTTTACAGTACTTTTTAATCAAAAACATATAAAACAATACGCCTAAATAAGCTACCTTTTAGGCAAGCTGACCAGCTTGACTTTCCCACCAGTAAAAGAGTAGATGTTAGGAAACCCAGTGCTAGAAGGATAGCTTTTGTACTATTAAAAGTCCCTAATAGAATTGTAACCACTCCAAATCCACCGCAGAAAAACAATATAAATAATGAGTATGCTATAGAGCCATTTGAGCTATAAAAAGTTTTTTGAATTAAGGATATTACAGAGCTTGCCTTTCCGGTTTTTACTGCAAAATCGTACAGCCTATCCCAAAGCCTGTCAACGGAGGAAAATAGATTGGAGCAAATTCTGTAGGTAGCAGAGGACTTCAGAGACGACGATCTTTGCAAATACTTTACCATAAATTGATTTATCTTACTGTGCCTACACCAATTCAACAAAACCCTAAGCACGCTGTAGGTGTAGGAGGTCAAAGCATATTGGTAGAGACCAGTTGACGACTTAACTATTAAACTAGATGTTGAGTACTTGCTCAAAATATTTCACCGCCTACTTATTTATAGTTATACTCTCAACAGAGCCATCTATCTCAATTGTATGAGTTTTCACTGTAAACTTTTTACCCTGGCAAAGCTCCTGAGTACCGACCTTTAAAATGGCTGCATTTGTATTTATTTTTGCCTGTATAGTAATCAATATATCCTTCAGAACAGGATGTTTTCTCATATGAAGGTTACCTTCAGAGTCGGTTGTAATAGAGTCTGAGGGTGAATATGAAACATCTAATATTGTGGCACCCTTAATATAATCTGTTCCAAAAACTAACTTCTGGCCTTTTTGAACGGATTTTGCGGCACTTTCAGTTTTAGAAGCGCATTTTACTAAGGCTGTAACCTCGCCCTCTGCAAGCGGTGAAGTAGATATTTTTGGAGCAAGAACCTTATAGCAAAACGCAGTAACCAAGAATATTGCCAAAAAGACAACAACAAGATCTATTAAGTTAACTATTCCGAAAAATTTGCCTTTTTCATCGATTAGTTTCATTTAAAATCCTCCAGTCTCTACTTTTTTAAAGAAGCATTTAACACTTCGACAAGTGATTTTGTGAGCTCTTTGCGCTCATATTTTTGCACTTCTGATTTATTTGGTTTAAGAGGCTGTGAATGATCAATCCAGCAATTATACAAGTAAGTGAGATTCTCTACTGTACCCTCAATATCATTGTAGTCAGATACCAAACCTGTATTTGTGTGATTTATCAACTCGGCTGCGGCCCCATTAATAGGTATTGTTGCCAAAATGGGTCGTCCAGTATTCATATATTCAAATACCTTGCCGGTATAGAAGGCTTCAGCTCCTGGACCAGAGGGTTCAATAAGCAATAGAGCATCGGACTTTAGTAACTCGATTAAACAGTTTTTGTGCTTCATATAAGGCAAAGCAACAACTATATTTGTCAAGCTATAGCTTTCAATTATTTCTTGAAGCTGTGCGGCTTTAAAATTGCCTATTAGCTGTATAAATATTTTTGCTATGTCTATTCGCCCTCGATCTATAGAGGTTTTCAGTGCTTTAAAAAAGTTATCGGGTTTTCTATTACCGTATAATAAACCTGTATAAGTTAAGGTGAATTTATCATTTGAGGGTTTAATATCTTTTATACCTTCAAAATCCTCATCATCATAGCCGTTTGGAATAACATAGAATTTGCTTTTTGTCTCAGGGTTATCTCTTAAAAAATTGGCAAGCATAACAGGCGTATTGGCGATAAGACAATCAGCAGCTGATAGCACCTCTTTTTCTAAGTTGCGTTCAAACCTAGCTCTTAACCATTTCCTCCTATGATAGGGGTTATTTGTCCATTCATCTCGAAAATCACAAACTAGAGGTACGCTAGGGAAATGTCTCTTCAAATACAAACCTAAGAGGTGGTCGCTGTAAGGCGCGGACGTAGTATATATAACATCAATATTATTTGTTTTCAGTATTTCAAGAGCATTCTTGCGAGCGAAATATTGCCAAACAACTTCAGCATCTGGAATCAATAGCCTGCCCAGCACCTTGCCCAGATATTTTAGTACACCCTGCAGAGCAGCAAAATCATAGGCTCTTGTACGAATGATTTTTATCCCAGCAGGAATATCTGACAGCAACGTTTCATCCTTTAAAACAGCTCGTGAAGTCTCTCGAGTGAATACGATAGGCTCATAACCATAGCTTCTCAGATATTTAACGAATTTTAAGGTTCTTTGGACACCTGAACCACCAACAGGGGGGAATTGATGAGCTATAATAAGTACTTTTTTCATAGCTATACTGCCCCGAGTAAGTAACTATTGAAGCCTGCTTCAGCTAAAGCTGATCTATCAAAATAGTTTCTAGTGTCCAGGATATTTGCTTTTGCCATCAGTGGCTTAAGGTTTGTAAAATCAATTTTAGCAAAAGCATCATGATTTACACCTAGTATTATTAAATGGCCCCCATTAACAGCGTCCTCTAAATTTTTGCAAAGGAGCTCATGTTTACCTATGTGTGGGTCGAAGATACATATCTCAAAATCGTTGTCTTGTTCAAATAATTTAACTAATTCTATGATAGGACTCTCTCTGATATCGTCAATGTTTGGCTTGTAAGTTACACCAAGTATAATTACTTTCTTCTTGCCATTTATCTCTGATAGTATTTCTTTTGAGCGAGCAAAAATATGTTCAGGCATACTATTATTAGTAATTCGGCTGAGTTTAATAATATTGGCTAGCTGGGGCTGCTTTTCAACGATAAACCAAGGATCTACTGCAAGACAATGACCGCCGACTCCTGGGCCAGGCAGGTGTAGATTTACTCTTGGGTGCTTGTTTGCTAGTTTTATTACATTCCAGGCATTAATCCCTATTTTTTCACATAGCTTTGCAAGTTCATTGGACAACGCAATATTAACATCTCTAAAGGTATTTTCCATCAATTTGCACATTTCAGCAGTAGTAGCGTCTGTAAGATATATGTCTCCTTTTACAAAGGTACGATACAAATCGCGTACTGCTTCACAGGAAGCCTTATTTATCCCACCTACTATTCTATTGTTTTCTACCAATTCGATTAAAATCTTACCTGGAAGAACACGCTCAGGTGAATGTGCAACTAAAAGCTGTGTTCCAATATCTAAGCCAGATTCTTTTAGTATTGGAATCAACAGGTCTTCAACAGTTCTTGGAGGCGAGGTGGATTCCAAAATAACAATACTACCTTCCCTTAGATAAGGCACAATTGACTGAGTTGCCTGCGTCACATAGGACATATCTGCAGTTCTATCTGTATTAATGGGAGTTGGAACTGATATTATAAAAACATCAGCTTCTTCAGGGATGACCTGTGCTCTCAAGTTTCCAGATGTAACAGCAGCTTGGACCATTATGTCAAGATAGGGTTCTTCAATAATAATTTTACCTTTATTTAGGGCATCAACTATTTCTTGTTTTACATCTACTCCTACGATAGAGTGGCCATGAGTTGCAAACATAGCTGCAGTAGGGAGACCAATGTAGCCTAGACCTATTATGCATATCTTTTTTTTCTTTAACATAAATAACCTCCATGAGCCACAATTGCGGCAACCAAACTTGATATCACAAGTACTTGTAAATAATAACCAATATACTACATATTATTTACACAATTATAAGAAATTATAAATATAAACAGGGTAGGAAAAAAATAAATTTGTCTTAACTGTCTTGATTGACAAGTATGATTTATATGTTAAACTTAACTAGTATTTTTATAATGATGTATCCCTGAATTTTAGTAATTAAAGAGAGGATGACATAAATGAACGTGCAACAAAATTTAAATGTAAGTTTAAAAAGAACTACAACAAAAAAGCTCAAAAGCTTTATATTGTGTTGTTCTTTTGTTATATTCTTTGTAATTATTGATTTAATAATGGGTGGTGTTTTAAGATATTATGATCATTTTGATACTCCAGATATGAATTCATTGATGTGGAAGGATCTTTATAAACAGGCCCCAAATTCTATAGACGTGATGTTTATGGGCTCATCGCATGCTAGATTTGCTTTTGATACAAGAATATTTGATGATGAATTAAAAATAAAATCATTTAATCTATCAAGTTCTGGGCAAACACCGTTAGTCGGCTATTTCTCATTAAAGGAAGCTCTAAAATATCAAAAGCCTAAGCTTTTGGTATATGAAGCATACTGGAGTGAATTTGGAATGAATGATAATACAACATCTGCATACATGGTATACGACTACATGAGAGGATTTGATACAAAAATTCAATTATTAGCAAACATGTATGACAATAAAGAATTCTCTTCCTTTTTAGTACAAGTATTTTCTAGAACATATAAATATAGAGATAGTTTTATTCCTGCAGTTAAAAATATTTTAAAAGGAAGGTTCATAAAGCCATTATTACCTTCAAATGATGTTAAGTTTACTGATTTTACATATTATGAAAATGGATACTTTGGAAGTGGAAAAGTTGTAGGTAATGAAAAGTTATTTAAGAAAAACCCATTTAGAAATGCAGGTTCAAAATTACAGTGGGATCAAACTCAGGATGAATATTTTAAGAAAACTTTAAAATTATGTAAGGATAATAATATTAAGGTGATAGTGGTTACCGCACCGTTACCAAAACCTACAATGGACTATATCAAAAATTATAAAGAGTATAGCAGTAAAATTATGAGTATTACTAATGATTTTGGACTTGAATACATAGATTATAATATTATTAATAGAACAGGCGATATCTTTAAAAATGACTTTTTCTATGACAGTAATCATCTAAATTTAAAGGGTACACGACTTATTGATAATTCTTTGATTCCAATTATAAAAAACTATTTGAATTAACAAATCAACTTTCGTTGTGCAATCAATACTAGCCCTGCTAAGATTGATATGTTTTAACATAGGAAGATGTATATAAACAAAAATTAAAATGCTGATGGTAGATTTACCATCAGCGTTTTTTGCCTTAAGGACAATTATTAATTTGTAATATTACAGCGATATACGAACTCAAACAAAATCTAAGTACTCTGCTTATTTACACGAATATTTGTTAACACATTGCTAGGGCCTTTATTCACATATCCCAAATAAACACAAACAGCAGATATTGTCCAGAAATATGTGGTAACAGAAGGTGCGTCAAAATTGTTAAGTAAAATGTTAGTAATAAGAATACCTATCATAGCTCCAAAACCACTCTGAACGATGCCTTTAGATACCTTATCCTCTACTTTGTGGGCTGCTCGTAGTGACCAAACGACTCCATTATATAATGCTATCAGAAATGCTCCAAAACCAAATATACCCATTTCCACAGCAGCCTTTAGATAATAGTTATCTACATAAAAGGCTCCTCTAACCTTATTAATTGTAGCTACCGAACCACCAAACTGTCCAAATCCAACTCCAAAGAGAAGATTGTCATAAAATAACGCTAGTGCTTTAGGCCATCTGGCAAATCTTCCACCTCTGAAACTACTTACGATATATTCTGGATCTAGCATATAATTGATTCTACCCTGGACTTGGGGAACGAAGATATATGCGAGAATAGCTAAAACCGCAAAGCCAACAATTAGCTTGTAATTTTTACTCAGAATTGCATAAATAATTATTGCACAACCAAGTGCTATCCAAGAGGAACGCGAGCTTGTAAGAATTAGACAAACACCCATTAGTCCACTGGCGAAGGTATACAGAAGCTTTTGCAATACATGTTTTTCTGAAAACACTAAGGATATTGCAAGAGGTATAAGCATAATTAACAAACAGCCAAGTACATTTGGATTTCCTACTATAGAGAAAGCTCGAGGGCCAGAGGTAACTTCCGCCTTATCAGTCCAATATGCTGGAGTTGGTACTTTAGCGATAACTTGATATATGCCAATCACTGACATATACATGCCTGTAAAAATCATTATCTTAATTAAATTCTTCGCGCCTTGTTCACTTCTAAGTAGTTTAACAACGATAAAGAAAAACATCATATATTCTATCACTGCTCTTAGTCCATCAAGTCCAAGTCTGTCGAAGGACGCCAAAACAAATAAAACTATACAGATAAAGAAGAATATTATCAAAGAGAAATCTACAGGAGTCCAGCCAAAAGAAAAACTTTTTCTATCAACAAGCCACCTATAGAACCAAACTCCTACGCAGAAAATAATCAGAAGCTCATCCCAGATTGATGCTAGAGAAGTTGAAGCAGCAACAGAGAATAAAATAGGGTAAATGCCCACAAGATAAGCTGCTCTTTCAAAATTGCGTAGTATAAATATCGTGACTAGTACACCTAAAATTCCAAAGGTTACGATTTTAGGCAAGAAAAAGCTAGCAGAGCATAGAGAAAAAGCCAAAATAATAAAGAAAGCAGCCTTATACCGTTTACCGAAGAAATTTTCACCTAAGTATATAGTCTTTTTAATAATTCTATCTAAAAAACTGTTTTTAAATGCTTTTGCATAGGCGAGATTAATGGTTCGTGCAAGCTTATCTAACTTGCTACCACAATAAGTTAGAAATTTATATGCAATTGAATAGGTAAATTTAGGTGCTCGTGTAACGTAATTTTGTATGACTCTATATATTGAACTACTCTTGTTCCATATTACTATAGCTTTGACACATTTATTTATAAAGCTTGCATTATACGCGTTACCAATAAGCTCATATATAAATATAAGGAATCTACAAAATAGGCTATTTGATACATATTTCCACACTATATGATTCCCCCTAATTAAACTCAATAGCTTCTATATTTCCACTTAATTCAAAGGTGTGAGTTTTTAATATAAATATTTTACCTACTGCAATATCCTGAGAATCAAGCTTAATTATCCCATTTCCACTAGTTTTCATTGAAAACTTTACTATAAGCTCTTTTCTTTTTGGGTCAACGGAATATACTTGTCTACCGTCAGCAGTGCTGATAGGAACTTCTAATTTATTTAAGGAAATAGATGTTATATAAGCAGCAGTGGGTTTCAATACAGAAATAAGTAAATCTTTTTCTTTGAGAGCTTTTATTTGATCATCGTTTCTCACTGTACCTCTATAGGTTACAGTTATATTTTGTTCGTTATTGCTGCTAGTAATAGGTCCAACTTCTTTACCCATTGCTTTCAATAAAAACACGCTGCCAATTAGCAAAATTAGAATAATAATACTTAAATCTATGATATTTATTAGTCCAAACAACTTTCCTTTTTCATTTACTATCTTCATATTTACAATTCTCCTTGATTTTTATTTTATATAACAGATCTCTTGGATTAAGTTAGAGTTTTTAATCCCTCAGAATCTAAGAAATCATATAAATTCTCTTGTTTAGAAAGAGAATATTATACATATCAATATCAATATTATACTGAAATAGCTACTTTTCAATAGGTAATCTGAAAATATCGCCATGTTTTTTATATCCATATTTATAAAATATTAATAGCTTTTTTACCAATAACTTCAAACCAGTTGTAGAAAGGCTTAACCTATAGTCATAAATCAATTGCATTGGCAATTTGATAAAGAAATCCTCTTCAAATTTATCATCAGTACATAGCTTTTGATAAAGGCAATATATTGCTACACTAGGTAACTTATAGTGGGTTATAGCTTTTTCAATTTTCTGCTTGTCATATGTAATGGGGGACTGTGTTGTTTGAATCCAAGCAAAAAAGTCTTTCCATAACTGTACCTCAAGCCACCTGTCTGGAGAAACTGATAGTGAATTTGCTCTTTGTCTATAAAGTGCAAGGATTTCTTTCACGCAACAGAACTCACATTTGTATAATAGTTTGCAAAAAAAATCCATATCTTCAGACCAGTTAAGTCCATCTCTAAAACTAATAGAATTATTTATTATTATAGATTTTTTTACAACAACCGTACTAGTCCAAACAGATACCTTTTCTTTTATAACCTCTAGTAGTATTTTACCTTCAAAGAAGCGTTTTGGAAAGGTTTTTCCCTTTACATCTTCACAGAAGTACTGATATCCACAATAACATGCATCCATATTAGTAGCAATAATTCTAGCCATTTGTTTTTCAAGCTTATCTGGCAACCATAAGTCATCGCTATCTAAAAATGCTAAATATTCACCAGTTGCTTGCGAAATACCATTATTTCTAGCAGCAGAAACACCTTTGTTAGACTGAAAAATGTACGTTATTCTCGAATCGTTTAACATTAGTGCTTGTACAATTTCTGCTCCAGTATCTGTACTGCCATCATCAACAACCACTATTTCTAGATTGCTATAGGTCTGAGCTAATACACTTTCAATAGTTCTTTCTATATAGTCCTTGGTATTGTACATAGGTATAATTACCGAAATTAGTGGTAAAGTACTCATTTAACCTCCCCCCTTCGCCATCTTTATATTTTGGTTCTAAGTTTAGCATTACAATTTTACGATGTCAATTTCCTTAAAGTTACTTTTATACATCTTTTCGGAAAGCTTACACACTTTCTCATAATAACCTGTATTTTGGAGGTCGGACGAAGAAACTTGGTTTGCATCGCTGCAAAATCACATTTGCCCATTTGATTAAAAAACTTTAAACGCAATTTATTGGGGGTAGCTGGCCCTGTTAAGCTAGGGTTTTCTTTTGTCGCCTTTGATAAATCACACTTATGCATAGCCAATTCATTTTCACACCGCTGCAGTAATTCGGCCCCTTTAGGGGTATTTATTAACAAAAGGGAGGTTCCCTTGTCATCATCAAGCTCAGGATAAAACTTGTCTACTCCCCAAAAATCAGCAAGAGTCACATCAGATTGCCTATTCAGAGAAGCATATTTACAAGTATGGCAGGAGGGTCTCAAATACATGTTTTTGATAAAACCAATCATATATGGGTCTTCCTTAAAGCTTGTTAGTACCTGCTTGCCATTTTTAAAGGTGACACATACATGATATGCTTTCCAACTCTTTGACTTATTTCTAAAGCTGAAAGTTTCTATTTCAGAATTGTAGAGCTTTTGCAAATGCTCTTTGTATAGTTCAAATACGCCAGGCGAGGGTACACCGTGGCATACACAATCGCAGGTAAACAAATTGCTGTATTCCTTGCCTAAATAAGAGTATAGACCACTTATCTGGCAGGGTGTACCAGAAAATAAAACCTTTGTATTTTTAATTAATACTTCCTTTACTTTCTTGTAGCTATCACCAACCAAGCTCTGAGTATATTTTGAACCTCTTAATAAACCTAGTTGATCAGCTGAGTCAACACCAACATGGACTGCCTTAAAGCTTTTGTCAAAGGCAACACCAAATACAACTCCACCCTCCGAGAGGATTTTTGTTGCAAGAGCTGTAAATACTCCTCCAGATGTGCTGCTCGATCGGATAGTCTCACTTTTATTCCATAGTGCATAAACCTCTGGATACTCTTTTGAGGGAAGCGCCACTGGGCTCTTGTAAATAGGACAGGATTTCCTACACAACCCACAATCAGTGCATTTAGAAATATCTATCTCAGGATAAAGGAAGCCCTCACTATCTTTTTCAAAAGAGATTGCTTGTGAAGGACATACTTGTACACATGAGCTACAGCCATAACACTCGTTTTTGCTGTTATATACCGAATCCATAATCTTTGATTACCCCCTTACTCGCTTAATAATCATCTTAATCGGCTCTGAAAACAGGCGTTTTTCATAAGCATTCGTACCTATTTTCCAAACCGAAATAACATATACTATTGAAAATAAAATGCCTTTAATGAGTAGCCCAGTCCATCCACCAACAGGTATATACAAGAAGAAATATCCGATAACGATGCTTATGGTGATAGCAGGGAGTAGACGGCTGAATACTTCATTGAAAAAACGAGGGATGTTTAGGCCTACTTTTCGCTGATAATAAATATTAATAATAATGATATTACCCAAAATCAGTGAAATTGAAGTACCTATTACAGCACCAATTATACCAATTTGCTTAGTCAAAAGTATACTAATCCCCAAATTTAGTAATGATATCACTAAATACATAATAGATCTGAAGGCATGCAAGTTTTTTGCTTGAAGAATAGAAATGCCCACGTTTTGTATGAGTGGAATTGTAAGTGGAACCATTGCAATTAATGCAATATAGTAAGCCTCTACATAACCACTTCCTACCCACAAGATAACAAAGGGTTTTCCTAAAAGGATAAAGCCGGATAGGATAAAACCTACCACTATAAACTGTATTCGGCCAGTTTTAATAAACAAGTCGGTTAGGTCTTTGCTTGGAGCTTTATCTACGCACATTTGAGTCGCTCTTGGCAGAAATAAACCTGAGATTGCGGTTGAGAAACTCATGTAGTAAGCAGGAAACTGGATTCCTACGGCAAATATTGCTACTGCAGCTGTACTATAGTACATTCCTACCACAAACTGACCTAAGCGCCAGTAAACCATATCAACAATCATATTTATAAATAAAAATACCGAAAATGATAGGATTTCTTTAACAAAAGGCCAGTGAAGACGCTGATATTTCAGCTTGATTTTCATCTTATAAAATACGAACCACATATTAATAAAAAGAAGTAAAAGGTTTAATAAAGTATCCACAACAACAATAGCAAAAGCCTTGTAACCCATTAGAAGCAAAGCGACTATCGCTATTGGTCTTACAATCATTCGTATAACTGTAATGAACCTCGGAAATACAAATTTCTCATAGCCAGACATTATAGACGTAAAGGCATTTAAGAATAATGTGAGTGCTATGTTTATTATAAGTACCTCAAACATCTTTGTCGCTGTTATCAACTCATTAGCAGTTAATTTAGGGAAAATATTTGGCAAAAATGGTATAAGTGCTAAGCCTATTATTACTGATATTATTGAAAGAATCCCATAAATTATAAAAGCTAGGGATAAAAAGCCTTGCTCACCCTGTTTATCATTTTCAGCCCTGTATTTTGCAACGTAGCGAATAATTGTGTTTCCTAGACCGAAATCAAGCACAGCCATATAGCCGACAAATGCTCCTATCAACATGTAAAGCCCGTACTCAGATGGACCAAGGGTTGCAAGTAGAAATGGTGTGAAAAGTAAGTTTATCACATTTGATAGTAATATATTTGTATAGGATAGGGCTGCGCCCAATTTTAATTCATTTATCTTCATTTTATCTCCGCACGTTAATTACTAATTAGTTTTTTAGCTTATTACTGCTAATTAGCTTGTTTTTTGTTTATTGATTTCTTTTATTTAACTCATTAGCTTTTTCACACTTTAGTAAGTATAAGTGCAGCTAGGCTTCTACCACCGTCTTAGCTCGGCACAAGCTAAGTTTTCTTGACATAATCTCCAGCTTTATAAGCGTCGCTAATATAGCCTGGCATAAAAGCACTTAAGTGTTTTCTTATATCAATTTCTTCGGCTACTAAAGAATTATACGCATTTATCAATTGGTTTTCTTGCTCTAATTTTTGAACTGGCAAGATATATTTATTCTCGCTGCCAAATATATCTTTAGCTATACCTCTGGCTTTTACGGAATATCCAATTACCAAGGTTGGCACACCGGTAGAATAGGCAGCAATGGTTGCATGTGTACGAGCACCGATGAATAATTTACATCGTGAAATGAAGCCCTTTAGCTCCATGCAATTATAATTATCCCCAATAAGAATAACTCTTCTTGTATGTTTGAATAGTTCATACAGCTTGCTTAGAGGAACCATATCATTATCGTGATCCCAAAGAACATGAGGCACTAGTGCAACCTGACTGTCTGTTGTATCTATAATGTGTTGTATTAGCTTTGTATAGCTTTTAAGAACAATACCTTCAGTAGTTTCGCTCTTCATAATAAGAGGACTTACATTTATACCAACAGTATTACCTGAAGCAAACCCGTCTGGCAATTCTGATAGCGTTGTGTCTAGAGTAAATGCTGGATCAGGTAATAGGACTGAATTGGTTAGTCCATTATCAATAAAGGCTTGATGAGTTATACTCTCTCTGGCAATAATAAGACTATACTTTTTTAGGTCTTCGAGCATCTCTTTATTTATTAAATTAGGGTCAACAGAGCAACCCCAAAATACAGTTTTACTACCCTTTTTCGCGGCCATATTGTTGGTGTAATAAATCCATCTAGGTACACCATAGCAGTAGTTATCTCCTCCGATTGAAAGACACAAAGTATTCTTATCTACAGAATCAACAATTTGTTTCTGAGAGAATGAGAATAGCATATTTTGATTAAGGCCTAGTTTTCTAAAACCAGCATCAAGCAATCTAATAGGATGTTTGCCCTCATATCGTTTATAGGTTAAAAAATTTAAATCAAAATCAGATGACAAAAAATCTATATCCTCTTGTTGCCTGAAAGTTGCTAGCGATACTTTTATGTTATCTAAATTTAGTATTTTTAGTGTTGACCTTACAATTGCCTCACAGCCGTGATTTCTACTTCCTGCGTGGGCATAAAGCAATAAGTGATTCATTACTGTAGCCTCCTTCTAGATTAATAATTAATTATACATTTGCACCACAAGCATTACAAGTCAAAAACATAAACTAGACTTAGCTCAAACAAAAAAGTGTTATTCTAAAGACAATTATTCCGATATACATTTAGATGATTTTTTAAACCCATTTAATAAATGTAGGTGTATAATTTATATAGGCTATGTTTTACAATGGATTTATGCTACATCCTATTATAGCAAGGCAGATGGAGAATACATGTGGAATATATTTAACAGAAAGCAAGCACATGAGCTAGACATAAAGGTTTTGTTTAAAAACGACATATCTCTTCTTATTTTAGATGAAAGATGGAATGGATTGTTTAATAATATTGTTAAAACAAGTAGTATAATAGATGACGAGAATAAGATAAAAGAGCTTCTTAAGGAACAATCCAGACTAATAACAGAGTCAAAAGAGATTGCTACTAAAAAGAAAGAATGTTTAGACGGTATTATAAAACTAACCACAGAGGCTTTTGAAAATGACAACAAGGATGCAAAGGCAAGGATGCAGGACTGTGAGAAAACAATCGTAGCAATTAATATAAGAACTAAAGAAATAGAACAAAGATTGCAAGATTTGCCTAAAGATATAAGACAGGCAAATTTAGAACTCTTGGAACAGACTATAAAGCTTGTGTATTTCTCCATTAAAGGAAATCAGCTAAGAGTGGCAGAACTTGACAAGGAAATTGTGCTGGCAAGAGAGCAGATAAAGAAACTAATTGATGAAAGAGGTCTTTTAGCACAGGATGACACCGATACGTATTCATATTTTCATGATTTATTAGGTGGAGCGGAATTACAAAAACTGGACGAAATATATTTTGGGAAGATTAAATAAACCGTTATTTAGTTGTTCCTTAATTGGAGGCAAATTGTGAAGGCGGTAACAGGACTTGACATGGGTAGGCTTGACAAATTTTCTATAGAGCGTATAGGCATTCCAGGAGTGGTATTAATGGAAAATGCTGCACTCAAAATAGTTAAACACATTGAATTATATTTGCAGCACAAGAAATTAGCTCAAAACGTTGAAGCGTATTTTTCACAAAAGAAACTAGCGCAAAATACTGTTGTGATAGTAGCTGGAAAAGGTAATAATGCGGGCGACGCTTTTGTAGTTGCGAGACATTTGATAGTAGCTGGAATGAAAGTAAAGCTATTTTGCCTATTTGATAAAGAGTGTATAAACGGAGATGCAAGACTTAATTTTGATATTTTGCAAAGCATTGGAGCTGTTACTGAATTTTTGCAAAATGACTCAGAATTAGATACGCTTGGCTCAGAAATAAAGAATGCTCAAATAGTTATAGATGGTATATTTGGTACAGGCTTTACTGGACAGATACAAGGCCACATTGAGAAAGCTATACAAATTATAAATGAGAATTCAAATTATACCATATCAATTGACATAGCTTCAGGCATTGAATCAGCTACTGGTCGAGTAGCAGGCACTTGCGTGCAGGCTCATAAGACTGTTACCTTTGAACTTCCAAAAATCGGACAGCTAGTTTATCCAGGTATTTACTTTACAGGCGAACTAGTAGTTGAAAGCATTGGCATGCCGAGGCAGGCGATTGAAAGTATAACACTAAATACTAATCTAACAGACAGCAACTTCATAAAAGCTGTTATTCCAAAAAGAAAGTCTGAGTTTAATAAGGGGAATTGTGGGAGGGTAGTTGTTGTCTCTGGTTCTATAGGTATGGCTGGTTCTGGTTGCATAGCTGCGAAAGCTAGCCTTCGAACAGGCTCGGGTCTAGTGTATCTAGCTGGTCCTTCAAGTCTGATCAATATATATCAAAGCGTTGTACCTGAGGCTATAGCTATCAATCTAGAAGAAAACAATGGTATTATCAGCGAGAACAGCAAAAACATTATATTAGATATATTAGGAAAATGTAATGCGGCTGCTATTGGACCAGGTCTTTCTAGTGACGGCAGCATATATAATATAGTAAGTAGTATTGCTGAGAATGTAAGTATACCAGTTGTTCTCGATGCTGATGCACTTAATGCACTTGCTAAAAACACAGATATTCTTCGTAAATTTCAAAAAGCTGTGGTGGTAACTCCTCATCCAGGAGAAATGTCACGGCTTACAGGACTTGATATAAGCTATATTCAAGCCAATAGAATAGAGGTAGCAAGAAAATATGCCAGTTTGTGGGGTGTAGTGGTTGTACTCAAAGGAGCACGGACAATAATTGCAGATAAGAGTGGGATGATATATATAAATCCAACTGGAAATGCAGGTATGGCTACTGCTGGAAGTGGCGATGCTTTGACAGGTATTATAGCTTCTCTTATAGGTCAGGGTACAGGTGCTTTTGAGGCAGCAGTAGCAGGTGTTTACCTCCATGGCTTAGCAGGAGATATAGCTGCAGAAGAAAAGGGAGAGAATGGCTTAAATGCGATGGATATAGTTGAAAGTGTACCATATGCAATTACCCATACTTGGAAATGATATAACAAAAACTTGTTGAGGTTATGAGTGGAATTAATAAATATTGTGTTTTCAAAAAACATATTTTGGATATACTAGAAGTATAGAATAAATTACGGGGGCAAATGTAGAAATGGATTATAAACTAAACAGAGCATGGGCTGAGATTAACTTAGATAACATTGCTCATAATATTCATGAGATAAGAAGAATCACAAACAAGAATGCCGAGATAATGGGGGTAGTCAAGGCTGATGGATATGGACATGGAGTAATGGAGGTAGCAAAGACACTCCTAAATAATGGAGTTAGTCGGCTTGCTGTTTCAATGCTTGATGAGGCAATTCAGTTGCGTAGAAATGGAATAAATGCACCAATACTTATTCTCGGTTATACTGATCCAATTAGATCAAACGAAATAATAGAGAATGATGTGACACAATCTGTTTTTAGCCAGGAATTGGCACAGGCATTGTCAGATGAAGCAGTAAAGCAGAGCAAGAAGGTAAAAATTCATATAAAAATAGATACGGGCATGTCAAGAATAGGATTTTTACCTGGTTACAGTGCGGTTAAGAATGTTATTGAGATAAACCATCTGCCAAACATAATTATTGAAGGGCTGTTTACACATTTTGCTACTGCGGATGAAAAAAACAGAGAGTATACTTTAACGCAATTTGAAAGATTTATGAGTATATGCAGTGAGCTTGCGAGAATTGGAATACATATCCCAGTTAAGCATTGTGCAAATAGCGCGGGAATTATTGAATATCCTGAGATGCATCTTGATATGGTTCGCCCGGGTATAATATTATATGGAATGTACCCATCTGAAGATGTCGTTAAGACTAAAATTGATTTAAAGCCTGCTATGACTCTCAAAGCAAATGTAATATTAGTTAAAGAGGTTGAGAAGAATACTTCAATAAGTTATGGAAGAATATTTACTACACAGGAAACCTCACGAATTGCAACAATACCTATTGGGTATGCTGATGGGTATAGCCGAATGTTAAGCAATAAAGGAAAGGTTCTGATACATGGACAATATGCACCTGTAGTAGGGAAAATATGTATGGATCAGTGCATGGTAGATGTTACAAATTTAGATTGTAAGGTTGAAGTTGGTGATGAGGTGGTGCTTATTGGTGCACAAGGAGATAATTTAATAACTGCTGAGGATGTTGCGTTATCAATAGGTATGATAAATTATGAATTAGTTTGCATTGTAGGGAAGAGAATACCAAGAGCTTTTATTCAAGATGGAAAGATTTCGAAAATTCTGAATTATCTGATATAAGCGACTTGTAGACGATTGGTAACACAAATTTAATTTGACCTCGTATTTGTTTAGGTATTATAATATTTTTATACGTGTATGGATAAACAGAGTTCTAAATTGTAGACATCTGATAAATTAATCTGTTGGGATTTATAAAAATATTTATAGAGAGCTTAAGTAGAGAGCTTATTAGAGAGTGGGGGTTACAAATTGTCTCAATATAAAAAGATTTTGATTAGCATTCCTGACAATTTACTAGAGGAATTGGATAATATGGTATCCAATGAGAAAACCAATAGAAGTATGCTTGTTAGGGAAGCGATGAATCTCTATATAAGGGAAAAGCACAAGATTGAATTGAGGGAAAAAATGAAAAATGGCTATGAAGAGATGGCTGAAATAAATCTAAGGCTTGCTGAGGTTTGCCTTGGAGCTGATAATGATCAACAGTGCAGATATGAGGCAAGGCTTGGGGAGATGGAGGAAACGTGGTAATAAAAAGAGGAGATATTTATTATGCAGATCTGAGCCCAGTAATTGGCTCAGAACAGGGTGGCGTTAGACCTGTTTTAATTGTTCAAAACGATGTTGGAAACAAATATAGTCCTACTGTAATTGCTGCTGCAATTACTTCTCAAATAAATAAGGCAAAGCTACCAACTCATATAGAAATAGGTGCTTTGGAATATGGTCTTGCAAAAGATTCTGTTATTTTGCTTGAGCAGATTAGAACTATTGATAAGAAGCGCCTTAGAGAGAAAATCGGACATTTAGATGATGAATTGATGATAAAAGTAAATAATGCCTTAGAAGTAAGCTTCGGGCTTTCTGAATTATAGATGATGAGTTTTTTTTACTAGGGGGATATTTTATGAATGTACTAATAAGAAAAATAAAAAAGAAGCATGTGATTTTAATAGCTACTATAATATGTATAATCACATTATTGCAGCTTGCTCCAGTTGTTAAAGCTCAATCAGATAGCAGTCCGACTATTTATGACAGTACGTACATAGATAAATTGGAAATTGACATAAAGGCAATGATTCAAAGTTCTAATGATGAATTAAAAAGCCATATTGCGGTAATACCTGTACAGACAGATCTTGAAAAAAAGCTAATTGATACACAAAATGAATTAGCTAAAGTAAAGGATAGTATGGTATTTAAAGTCATTAAGCTTCATGCAGGAGAAACCTTAATAGGAGATGCAAGTACAGAGATTATTGTTAGAAGCACAAATGGAGTTACTGCATATGTTTCAAGTACTGCAACAGGAGGAGTATCAAACTTAATTTCTGGGAAAGATCTTAAGAATGGTGTAATAATTCCTGCCAATCAACTACTTTTAGTACCAAAGACTGATGGACGAGGAATTAAAGCAATAAAAGATGCTGACATTATGATAAAAGGTACTTATACAATAAAATGATATAATTCCTTTTTATACAAATATTAAGAAAAAGAAGCTAAATGACGATAACATAGTTGAGCTTCTTTTTTTGTATATAATATTAAACAAGAAAAAGGGAAAACAAGTATAATGAAAAAACAGACTACCCACTTAAGTAAGAATCAAAAAAGAATAGATATACTAATTAGGTTAGTATTAGTTCTATCCATTGCTATTGCTATATTCTTTTTTGCCATAAGACCCATGATTAGTAAGGATTACTATTTCGATTCCACCCCAGAATATAATTTTAATAATTTAGGTCTAATTTCTGATGAAAATAGTTATGATGTTACTATAATTGGTGATGGGCTAGATGGAATTGGTGCTGCCATTGGTTCCGCTAGGGTGGGAGCCAAAACACTTCTGGTTTGCTCATCAAAGGACCTAGGTAACGAGATTAAAAAAACATTTAATCTAAACTGGTCACCAGACACATCGCCTACAGGCACGAATGTCAGTTCTGATATATTTAAAGAAATTAGATATAAGGCAGGAGAAGGCTTTAACATAGACAATTATGTTAAAGCAATAAACGAATTGGTGTCAGATGAAAAAATGCTGACAGTATTATATGATGCGCAGCTAACAACTGTAACATATGATAAGGGAAAAGTAGGTGGCGTAAATTTCAAAATAGGCCAAGACGAAAAAAGCATTAAATCGAAAACTTATATTGATGCAACAAAAAATGGTGATCTTTTGCGAAAGTGTAACGTCCCATATAGCTCCGGTTATAGTGATATTGGGATAGAAGGCCTATACCCACCCATAAAACTTAGTTTTATGGTGACTGGAATCGAGTATACAGTACTTGAGCAAATGATGAAGCAGCAAGGTACAATGATAAATAGTCTTCTCAAAATCTATAGGACTACTGATAAAAATATTTCAATCTCGGGCTTAAATATAACAGATCAGGGAGATTCAAAAGTTATTATTCAAAGTATTACAGTAGGTAATGTAGATATTAGTGATGACAAACAGGTCGAGGAAGCATATTCAAAAGCAACAAAGGAATGTATTGATTTCTATAACTATTTAAAACTAAACATTGATCAATTTAAGAATGCTAGTGGGATAAAAGTTGCAGATGAGTTTTATAAACCTTCTGCTTATCACTTCAAAGGCAGTTACTCTCTTACACTGACGGATGTTCTAATAGGTAAAAGATTTAGCGACAGAGTTAGTACCGCAACTAGACCAGTTACAATTACATTAGAAGATGGTAACGGGTATATACTTTGTAATCCCAAAATATTCTATATGCCATTGAGATCATTGATTCCAGAAGGCCTGAACAATGTTTTGATGACTGGAGATAAGGTATCTTGTTCATCATTAGTACAGAATGTAATAGGTTCAAACTCCAGTATTATTGGAACAGGGTATGCAGCTGGAATTATAGCGGCATATGGTATATCTAAAAATATGGAAATCCCTCAAATTGTTGAAGATTACAATCTTGATGTTCAACTAGAGATAGAGAGAACATTAAGAAGGCTAGGAATATATATGTCAGATGTAAAAGAGGAATTTTCTAGTCTGACAGATAATTGGAGCTACCCATATATTGAAAAACTCAACAATTTAGGTCTATTAAGTGCTGGAGTTACAAATGATTTTAAACTCAGCAAAGATACTAGAAGTGAGGATTTTGCTTATATTTTACTCAATGGTATACCACGGACTTTAAAAAGTGCATATAACTATACTTTTGATATAACAATCAGACAGCATATAACGAGTGAACCACTAACTAAGGATCTATTTGCTAAGATTTTATTTGATATAAATGGGATGGAAAGCACAACTCAAAATTATTATTCGGAGGCCTGCAAACAAGGCTTGATAGATCAGACACTACAGCTAAAGCTTAAAAATAAGAAAGTATTACAGTATCCTGAGGTATACTATGCAGCGGTACAATTTATAGAAAAGAAAACGGGTAAAACGCTAAAATAGAAAATATTTATTTTTAGGAGCTATTGTATGTTTAAAAAAACATTGCTAGCAAGAAAAATTGTATTCATAGTCTGCACAACTATAGTAATTTGTTCTCTGAGTTCTTGCACAGATAAAAAATCACCCCAAAGTGTCAATGAAGCTACACCAAAAAATCAAGCTACACCAATTCAAAGTACATCAACACCAGCTACAGAAACAAAAGTAGAGAATGCTTGGAAGCTGGTTTGGAACGATGAGTTTGATGGAAAGAATGGTTCACCTATTGATAAAAGCAAGTGGGTTAGTGAGATTGGAAACAATTCGGGGTGGGGAAATGCAGAATATGAGTACTATACCGATAGTTTGAAAAACTGTTATCAGGAAAATGGAAATCTTGTAATTAAAGCAATCAAAGAAAAAAAGGATAATTTTAAATATACTTCGGCCCGCGTTAAAACCCAAGGGATATATGAGTTTACCTATGGAAAAGTAGAAATAAGGGCAAAGTTACCTCAAGGAGATGGCATTTGGCCTGCATTTTGGATGCTTGGAACCAATATTACTACAACGGGTTGGCCAAATTGTGGTGAAATAGATGTTATGGAACATATAGGAAAGACACCGGATAATATATATGGAACACTACATGGACCAGGGTATTCAGGCTCATCAGGGCTTGGTTCAGCTACAATAAGTAAGACCAGCCTTTATAACGATTTTCATACATATACAGTTGAGTGGAATCAAGAAGGAATTAAATGGTTCTTTGACGGAACTGAATATCATAAGGTTATTAAGAAATATATAGACGATGAGAAGTGGCCGTTTGATGACAAGTTCTTTATTCTTATCAATCTTGCTGTGGGAGGATACTGGCCTGGATATCCTAGCGAAACGACCCAATTTCCTCAAAGCTATACCATTGATTATGTCAGAGTATATCAAAGTAAGTAACTGAACTTTAATGTGGTAAGTAGAGATAATTAATGTTGCTTTATCAAGCCAATTCGTATAGCAAGAACATGTAGAATGAATTTTGGAAGTCTCAGCATTCTTTTGAAGCGACGAGGTTCTTTGTATAGTCTATGCAGCCATTCTAACCCATTATTTCTAAAAAAGTCGGGAGAAGGATTTACAGTTCCTGATAAAATATTAATCGTACCTCCAAGACCTAAACAAGCTTTGACTTGAAGCTTATTCTTGTTAGTATCAATCCATAGCTCTTGTTTTGGCGCTCCTAAGCATACAAAAAGGACTTCTGCTCCAGATTTATTAATTTGATCAATGATTTCTTCTTCATCGTCTGCTGTAAAAAAACCGTTCCTAGTCCCTACAACTTGGGCGGCTGGATAGTCACAAATAATGTTTGCATGGGCCTTCTCAGCTATTCCAGGGCTCCCTCCGAAAAGAAAAAACTTAATTGGTCTCTTTGAGGTCGAGGAGAGAAGCTTTTTCGCTAAGTCCACCCCTGAGACCTTTTGAGCAACTGTTCTGCCTAGAATTTTAGAGGCTAAAACAACCCCCGCACCATCAGCCACAAGCATATCAGCAGTATTTAGTACTCGATTTATATTCTTATTTGTTATACCCTCCATCATAATTTCTGCATTTGGCGTATATATTGAATGATTTTCATTAGAGTCAATAAACTCATAAACTCTCTCAACGGCTTGTTCCATTGTAATGTCATCTATATTAATTCCTGCAATATTTACTACTTTTCTCATATAACCTCCATGAACCGTATATCGGCCATAAAAATGTAATAAAGTACTGTCCACTATTGTGACCAGTACACTCCTACAGTTTAGAGTATCCATTTTTATTTGTCAATGAGTGCAAGGCTTTTGGATTGAGTTTAAAAGTTTTTGCTAAAAGTTTTTTTAGCAAGTATTATAATAATTTTATAAGCTAAAAAGAAATAATAGCAAGTGAATGTTTATATAAATCAAAAAAAACATATATTATAAGTATATGTTTTTTAATTTGCTTACTATTTAGATGATAAGATTGGGGTTGTGAGATGTCTAAGTTTAGGAAAGTACTTGCTTTTTTGAAGGTGTATTTTTTTATTACAATTGGAGCTACAATTACTGCATTAGCAATAAACATGTTCCTTGTTCCATACAAGATAGCTCCAGGCGGTCTCAGTGGATTCGCGATAGTACTGTTCTATTTGAGTAATGAAAAATTACCTGTAGGAATCACTATGCTGGCACTAAATGTACCGTTGTTTTTGCTTGGTTTCAAGTATATAGGTAAACGGTTTTTTTTTCGATCAATTTATGGGACAGTAATTCTTTCTATTATCATTGACCTAACCGAAACCTATATGGCTGACTTTATGAAGAAAATGTTAGTTAGCGGGACTTCGGCAGTGTCTTCACCTGATATCTTACTTTATAGTATAATAGGTGGATTTTTAAGCGGTATTGGGTTAGGCCTTGTACTCAAGATGGATGCTACAACAGGAGGAACAGAACTAGCAGCAATGCTTTTAAATAAACCCTTTAAAAACATGACAATTGGGCAGCTGCTTTTGTGGATAGATGCGACAATAATATTATTTGCCATTGTTTCCTTCAATAGCATATTAATTGGACTATATTCGTTGGTAAGCTTATATATTACAACCAAAGTAATTGATGCAATGGTTGCAGGATTAGATTACTCTAGAGCTGTACTTATTATTTCTGAGAAGCACGACGAAATATCAAAGAGACTATTGGTTGAATTGGATAGAGGAGTAACCGAACTAAAAGGAAGAGGCGTTTATTCCGGAAAAGACAAAAACGTAATACTCTGTGTTGTTGCAAGAACTCAGATACAACAACTCAAAGAAATTGTACAAGAAATAGATAAAAATGCATTTATGATTTTGGCCGAAGTCAAGGAAGTGCTGGGAGAAGGTTTTAATGGTTCCTAAGAAGAATAATTATTATTACTAAAGATATTTAGGCAAAAAAGTAGTTAAGCTTCTAAGTAAAATAATACCTATATATGAGGACACAGTAAAAATGTGTCCCCATATATAGGTGTTTTTGTATATTATCTATAAGATACGAGGCGATTTTTCACACCCTAGCTAAGATTAATTCAGTCCAAGTCCCTTACGTTTCTTTTCAATATGATCTATATATATCTGAATAGTTTTTTCAGCATCGAGCTCAACTACAACTTTTCCAAGTCCCAGAGTTTCTGTAGTTTCTGTCAACGTTTTGACTACAACGTCACTACCAGTTATTGAAGGAACTGGGGCAATGTGAACAAGCCAACCTAGTGCAACAGCAGTACATGCATCAGCCACGGCCTTTTGCTCAAGATACTCAGGTGCTCCAATTACTATAGGTAGCATATCTGTATCGATATTTAAGGCATCAGCCAGTTCCATTGCAGTATGGGTCATTTTGCCGATATCAACACAAGCACCATAGGATAAGACAGGTGGGATACCTAGTAATTTACAAACTGCTTTTAGTCCTTCTCCGCACTCGTCAGCTGCCTTTGGATTGGTTAATCCTGTATATTCCATAACAGAAGACGTACAGCCTCCTGAAAGTACAAGAATATTATTTGCAATCAAGCCTTTTGTAATTTTGAATATATTGCTGCCACCCTGACCAAAGCGTGCTGTAGTACAGCCAACGATAGTTGCAATTCCTCTAATATTTCCATTAGCAATTTGCTCAATGAGAGGGTCGAAACTTCCACCAAGTGCATTTCTCACTGATTCAGTACTAAAGCCAACCATGCAGTCAGATGTATGCGGAGGGATATAGGTGGTTCTATTTTCTGATTTACGTTGTTTGTAAGCTTCAATGGCCATGTCTAGTGCTTTCTCTGCTTGCTCCTTCATCTTTTCTGGTATGAAGTCCAATTTTTCAGTACCTTGTAACTGTATAACAGGATGTGTACTTAGTAGTTTAGTTCCGAACCGCTTTGCGAAAAGTGGCATTGTTGGCACTGTACAATTATAATCAAACATGAATAAATCAATAACACCTGTTGCTAAAAGATATTCTTGTGACAGCCACTCACCTTCTTGACCACCATAGCCTTGCTGATTATGCATTCCGTCATAGTTAATTAATTGCTGGCCTTCGCAAACATGACCTAATATTTGAATGCCATCTGCTCCAGCAGCTTTTGCTTTCTGCTGCCATTGATCTGTAGATGCAAGGTCAATTGCTACATGTGCTAATAATGGCATATGACCATTGGTAATTACGTTGATCATACTCTCTTTTAATAGTCCCATATTCTGTTTTTTATGAGCAATTGCCTGTGTACCCATTAAGATTTCTTGAATGATATCTAAAAGGAATAGCCCTTGATATTCATTTGCGACACCAAGTCTTACACTATTTAATAAGAATTCTACAGGGTCAGAGGTAAAGTTTGTCATACAACGTGTTTGAGCATAGGCTACTTCGCTGTAACCACCTCCAGGGAATAAACCTAACTGTCTCCAAAGTTCCTTACGCTTTGTCGGAGCATAAGCTTCAACAGCCTTAGAAGGAATATAGTAGGGAGAATGAATGTCATCGATTACCCACTGAGCGAACTCTGCAGCTAATTTTTCTATTGGTTGATTTACATTTATTCCAGCCATATCTGCATACTTCTTAAGTTTTTCTGCGTCCCTGATTTTTAAGCCACTTTCTGGATGGGTACCAGCAGCTAATAGAGTTCGTGCTGCCTGATGACAGTGAAATATATTAGCTGAGGTTCCAATAGTAACGTGCCGGTACATGAAATTTCGTGCTACCATTGTATGTGCATCAACACCACAGGTTCCTCTAGGTACTTTATCATTGATTCTGCAGGGCCCATTAGCACATAGTTGACAGGATAATCCCTCTATACAGAACTTGCACTGTATAGGCTGTTGCTGACTAAACCTATCAAAAACATTGGTCATCCCACTGTCATGTACAACCTGATACATCTCTCTCATGGCTGGGTCAATTATAATATTCATAGGATAGCCTTCTTTTGATTGGTCATCCTTTTTTATATGCTCCCTTTGCCATTTGTGGACTTCTTCCATGGATGGAGATTTTTCAATCTTGTTATAATCTACTTGAATTCGATTATGAATATCGGAATGGGTATTTGGGTCATTTGAATCTTCTTTAGTAAGTTTTGTACCAAATGTGGTATTATCTCCTCGCATTTTACTGGCGCTGCGTTCATAAGATTTTTCAATATCTTTATCTGTCATAAGATGCCTCCTAAAATAATTATCATTAATAGGGTGTACTTCTCAGAATTATATTATTCTTAATAGTAATTAATTGTATAAAAGTTTTTTCACTACATGTATCTTTATGTAGTGAGAAAGACCGAGTTATTATTGGAAAGGTATTAATAAAAAAATCTCAGTGTTAAATACATCTAAAAAATTTATGCCAATTGACTGTATTTATTTTGATACTTATTATATAGTGTTAATATAAATACTTTTAAGGGGTGTTAATTTGGATTTAAGAATAGGAAAAGCTTGTTACAAGTTTTTACTTTTTTCTATGACAGCTATACTTATCCTTTTTTTGGGAGTTAGTGCCTATGCAGAGGATAATACTCCAAAAAACATATTGATTATTAACTCGTATCAAAAGGGCTTATCATGGACAGATGACGAGACTAATGGGGTTCTAGGGGTACTTGAAAACTCTGGAGATAAATATTCAGTTGCTGTCGAATACATGGATTGGAAAAACTATTCCACAAAAGAGAACCTAAATTATCTAAAATCTTATTTTAAATATAAATATTCTAAAAAACATATTGATTTAATTATTACCACCGATGATGCTGCTCTTGAATTTGCATTAAATAATAGGGAGGATTTATTTACCAACCGACCCATTGTATTTTGTGGTGTAAACGAAAACGGAGAACGGATAATTACCAAGGGCTTTTCCAACGTTACTGGAGTCTTAGAGAAAGTTGATGCCGAAGGGACAATAAAAGCAGCACTGCAAATAAACCCAAATCTAAAAGAAATTTATGTCGTATTTGATAACACTGAAAGTGGATTATCTACAGGTGATTTAACTATTCAAGCAGTACATAAGATTGCTCCAACGATTAAGGCTATTCCTGTAAATGAAGGAGAGTATAGAAAAATTTCACTCAAAGCAAGCCAAATTAAAAATGACAGTATAATACTGATTACTACTTATTATATTGATGAAGCAGGAATAGTTGATGGTTTTCAAGATTTTAGCCAGATGATAAGCCAGAAAAGTCAGGTCCCTGTATTTCATTTGTATGACTTTGGGATGGGGCACGGTGTAATAGGTGGTAGTATGCTTAGTGGGAGACTACAGGGTGAATACGCAGGTAAAATTGCTCAGAGGGTTCTAAAGGGAGAAAACATATCTAGTATTCCAGTGAATAGCGATAAAACAACTCATTATATATTTGATTATATACAACTTGAACGATTTAATATTCCCTTAGACCGGGTACCTAAGGGCAGTCAACTTATTAATAAACCTTTTTCATTTTTTGAGACCTATAAAAATCTTGTGGTTACAGTTTTTATAATTTTTTCATCGCTGGTTATATTTATTTGTATTTTACTTTCATATTTAAGAAAAATCAGTAAAATTAAGGACGAGTTATACCAGAGCCATACGAAATTAGCACAGTTATATGAGGAGCTGACAGCTTCAGATGAGGAATTAAAGCAGCAATTTGATGAACTGACAGTGGTGCAAAAAAGTTTAGTAGCTAGTGATGAGAGATATGCTCTGCTTTTCGAGAAAATGCTAAACGGCTTCATTGTCTTCGAAACTGTCTTGGATAAAGAAAATAAACTTATTGATTTGTTCTTAATTTCAGTTAACCCTGGCTTTGAGAGGCATACAAATAAAAAAGCAACTGATATGCCAGGAAGAACCTGGACAGAAGTGTTTGGATATCAAAATAGAAATTTGGCACAATACCAAAAGGTATTGCTAAATGAAGAGGCAGTGCATTTTGAAACATATAATCCAGATAGTGGTGTTTATTATCTCATCAATGCATTTAAAATCAATGAAAATCAAATTGGCGTGGTATTTGATAACATCACAGAATATAAAAATGCAATTAAAGAAGTACAGAAGTTGAACGAAGGATTGGAACAACGTGTTACTGAAAGGACAAATGATCTTCAGTTCGCTATTAGTGAACTTGAAGCCTTTACCTATACTGTGTCCCATGACTTAAAAGCTCCTCTTCGCGCGGTGGATGGTTACAGCAAAATTATTCTTGAAGATTTTGGTGGGGAACTTGGACAAGAATCGAACGAAATGATTTTAAATATTAGAAGTATTTGTAATGAAATGATTGATATGATTAATAAGCTATTGCAGTATTCAATAACCTCACGGTCAGCTTTAAAGATTGAAGAAATAGATACTGAAGAAATGTTTTTAACAATTTATAAAGAAATAAAAGCCACTTATCGCAGACTAAAAATTGAAATGAAAATTGAGACAGGCCTACCTAACGTTATGGGTGACAGAATCTTACTAAAACAGGTTATATACAATATTTTATCAAATGCAGCGAAGTTTACTAAAGATAGGGAGAATGCTCAAATTATAGTTGGAAGTGCATTAACGGAAAACGAGTATATATTTTATATCAAAGACAATGGTGTGGGTTTTGATATGAATTATTCTAGTAAACTGTTTGGCATATTTCAACGGCTTCATACCAGCGACGAATTTGAAGGAAGTGGAATTGGGCTTGTAACCATCAAAAAAATCATAGAAAAACATGGTGGAAGGACTTGGATTGAAGGAGAGGTTGATGTGGGTGCCACAGTGTACTTTACATTACCTTTTATACTGTAAGAGTCTTATAGTTAATAAAAGGGGTGACAATATTGTATAAGGTAATGATTGTAGATGATATGGACATAGTAAGAAGAGAAATGAAAAGGTTTAAATTATGGGGTGAAAAGTCAGGATTTATCATTTCAGAGGAAGCTAAAAATGGTCAGGAAGCACTGTTGAAAATTGAAAAAAGCCCAGTTGATCTCGTGCTAACTGATATTAAAATGCCTAAAATTGATGGTATAGAATTACTACGTAATATAGTTGATAAAGAACTGTGCTGCTGCGTTGTTCTCTTGAGTGATTTCAGTGAGTTCAGCTATGCAAGGCAAGGCCTTATATTAGGGGCTTTTGACTATATGGCTAAACCTATTAATGAAGATGAAATGTGTAGTCTACTAAAAAGAGCAAGTGATTTTATTACTAATAAAATAAAAGAAAAAGATCGTATTAGAAAACTTGAGGAAACTCTTGACGAAAAGAAAGAAGAATTCTTTCAAACTGCAGATATTACAAGGCTTGTTGGGCTTATACAAAGTAGGGATATAAATGCTCTTGAAGCTACTTCACGAATTGTGGATAGAATAGGCTTATACCTAAACTATGATGTTATTAGGGCTGATATTGTTCTGAAAAATGGTATGACTGACATCATAGATGGCCTGATACAAAGCAATCCTTGGCTTGAAAAATTTGTAGATACAATAGATTTGAAAAACGTAGGCTTTTTTAATCATAATGATTTTAGCTCAATAAAGATACTCTTTATAGATAAAATACAGAAAATAATGACTATTTTAAACACACTTCAATATGGTTTTATGGATAAGGGAATTGTGGGACAGGTGTGCTGCAGCGTTTTAGAGAATATAGATAGTGAACTATCATTAAAAGTTATATCTGACAAACTATATATGAATAGAACCTATGTAAGTGAGGCTTTTAAGCAAAAAACGGGGATTTTATTTATTGAGTACCTTACTCTGGTTAAAATGGAGAGAGCAAAAATACTAATTGGTGTCGAAAAACTAAGAGCATATGAGATCGCAGAAAAGCTTGGGTTCAAGGATGTTGAATATTTCAGCAAAATCTTTAAAAAATATACGGGAATGTCAACCACAGAATATCGACAAATAGGTAAGGAAAAGTTGTAAAAATTTACATAAACCGAAATATTTCGGGGTATGGACTTTATATTTTACATTCTTATTAAAGGGATAATCTTATATTATTGGATTACAATAATAGATTATCCTTTTTTGTTATAACGATTTTTCTCGCATGAACTATTAGAGGAGGTTTGAAATGATTTATGAAAAAGCTAGAAGATAAAAGTTTACTCGGCGCTATTACTAAAGGTAGTTTGTACATAAATAAAGGTGAAACACAGTGGATTTCACTAAAAGTAACCGGTATCTACTTAATTGTTGGAGCATTGTGGATTTTGTTATCTGAAAAAATCCTAGGCTTCCTCGTTAGTGATAAAGAAATGATAACCATCATAAGTATGATAAAAGGGTGGCTATATGTTGCTGTAACAGGTGTTCTTATTTACATACTTATTAATTCTTTGGTCAAGAGAAGCACGACTGCAGAGAATGAGCTTATCCGTAGCTATCAAAGGGTATCAACAGCTAATACAGAGCTTGAGGTGGCATATGAGCAACTAACTACTTCACAAATAGAGTTGGAGCAACAGTATATCCAAAGCCTAAAGCATCAAAAACAGCTTCAACATAGTGAAGAAAGGTACAAGCTTATATCTGAAGCCACAAACGATGCTATTTGGGAAGAAGTAGGCGGTACACGGTATTTCTCTGACCGGTGGTATGATATTACAGGATATAGTAAGAAAGATTTGGAGGAAATTGGAGGTTGGGAAGAGCTAATCCATCCAGCAGATAAAATAAGCGCTCGTGAATTAATGTTGAAACATATAAGGAATATGACACCATACTATCAGTGTGAATACAGGCCAGAGGGAAAGCTCTATTCAATGATAAAGGTGAAGTAAGCCGTATGTCAGGATCTCATACAGATGTTACAGCACTAAAAGAATATGAGCAAAAACTGCACTATCTTGCATATCATGACCTATTAACTGGGCTTCAAAATAGATTATCACTTAATGAAAAATTAAGCAGCTTAATTAATCAAGATGTAGAACAAAGATGCGCATTAATCTTTGTGGATGTAGATAACTTTAAATATGTGAATGATACAATGGGCCACACGTTTGGAGATAGGCTTCTTGTGAAGATAAGTGAGAGACTTATTGATTGCCATACAAGTAACACTACTGTATATAGGATTGGTGGGGATGAATTCATTATACTGGTTGAATGGTTTACCAAAAAAGAAGAGCTTGAGAAAATGGCAGTAAACATTTTAAAGGCATTTAAGTCTTATGTTGAGGTTGAGGGTAGTAGCATGTTTATAACAGTAAGTATTGGAATTTCTACTTTCCCAGAGCATGGAAAAGATATAGATTCGTTACTGAAAAATGCTGATATTGCAGTATATAAGGCAAAGGAAACAGGAAGAAATAGAATTGTTTTTTATAGTGAGCCTATGAATGAGGTCCTTACCGAAAGAATTTATATAGAGAAGCATTTAAGATTGGCACTATAAAATAACGAGTTTGAATTGTATTATCAGCCACAATTAGATATAAAAAGTGGCAAGATTTCTGGGTTTGAAGCATTGATAAGATGGAGAAATCCGCAATTGGGACTTGTCCCTCCACAGAAATTTATTTGTGTAGCGGAAGATACACATCTAATAATCCCAATAGGAGAATGGGTTATAAGAAATGCTTGTTTATTTTTAAAGAGATTGCACCTAGAAGGATATACAGACCTTAATATTTCAATTAACGTTTCAATATTACAGTTATTACAGGATGATTTTGTAGATATGGTTACAGATACTATTGAGTCAGTTCAGATTAATTCAAAATATATCGAGTTAGAAATAACTGAGTCAATACTAATGGAGTCTTATGAAGCTATCGCTGGTAAGCTTAAGCTATTAAGGGCAAGAGATATTCAGATAGCATTAGATGACTTTGGTAAAGGATACTCTTCATTAAACTATTTGAAACAACTGCCCATTACAACACTAAAGATAGATAAAAGCTTTATAGATACTATTTCTAATAAAACAAAAACCAGATCTATGACAGATTTAATAGTTAAAATGGGAAAGAGTATGGATCTGTGTGTGGTAGCAGAAGGTGTAGAGACACAGGAGCAAATGGATTATCTTGTAAAGCACAAGTGTAACAAAATACAAGGATACTTATTTTGCAGACCTATACCAGAGAAAGAAGCACTAATAAAAATTCAAGATCAGTATCTAAATAAATTACAAAAAAGTAGTGTTTACACTAACTATAAAAATGAGGAGGATAAAGTATGAAAATTAAAAGAAAACTGTTAATTGCGATGGTTTCTATGATAGCTTTTTCTACAGTAATTATGGGAGGGGTTACCTTAATCAAATCAATAAGTACAATTTCAAACATTACGCAGTCTTCAATGATGGAAGTAAATCGAAGAAATTTTATTACAAGCACAAAAAGGTGAAACGGTTGCAGAGCTACAATCGGTCCTGAATGCCAAATTGCAGAACATGGTAAAAGATGCAGGTAATCTTGAACACATGTTTGTTGTCTGCGCTGAGGGAATAATTATTGCCGATAGTGATACCAAACTGCTGGGGCAGGATTTTAGTGAAAGAGAATATGCAAAAAAATTATTCTCAACAGGTAGTCCAGTCATAAGTGAAACAATAAAATCAAAATCTACAGGTGCTTATGTTATTGCATTTATTTATCCTGTTAAAGTAAATGATCAGTTGTTAGGGTTTGTGGCAGCGGCTGTAAATGCAGAAAGCATAGTAAATTACTTGACAGATACAAAAATATTAAACACAGAATCAAGTTATGCCTACTTAGTAGATGAAAAAGGAAACATGCTCTATCATCCACAAAAAGATAAAATCGGTAAGGCTGTGGAAAATGCTCAGATAAAATCGGTGGTTGAGCATGTAAAAAAGGGGGAAAAAGTAGATCCTGCTATTGTAGATTATGATTTTCAGGGAAAACAGAAAAAAGCTGCCTACAGTATAATACCTGAAACTAATTGGACCTTAGTTTTAACCGGAGATGTTGGTGAAATAATGTTGCCAGTATCCAATATCACTAAATATATTTTGATTATTGGATTGATTTGCTTGGTATTGGCATCGCTGATTGGATATATTCTAGCAAAAAAGATTTCATCTCCTATAGTTATGCTGACAGAACTGATAAATAAGACTGCTAACCTAGACCTAAAATATGACGATAGTTACGAATATTTAGAAAGAAATAGAGATGAAACAGGAACAATAGCGAAAGCTATGTTCCAAACACGAAAAGTTTTGAGGGAAATGGCTGAAAAACTCATAGGTGTATCTCATATTGTCATGGAAAATGCAGCAAAAATGGAGAAGCTCTCAATTAATATCCAGGAAAATGCCAATGATAATTCAGCTACTACTGAGCAATTGTCGGCAGGAATGCAGCAAACAGCGGCTTCTGCAGAGGAAATTACAGCAACTACTGAGGAGATTAATTCTAGTGTAGGAGCAATTGCCGACAAAGCAAAGGAGGGTACAGAGGTTTCTTGCCAAATAACAGAAAGGGCTGATCTTCTTAAACAAGATGCTCTTGAGTCAACGAGAAATGCAAAATCTATTTATGAAGATGTAAAGGTGAAAATGGAAGAAGCTATCGAGGAATCCAATACAATTACACAAATCAGTGTTTTAGCTAATACAATACTTTCTATTACTAGTCAGACAAACCTTCTGGCATTAAATGCAGCGATTGAAGCAGCTAGGGCAGGAGATGCTGGAAGAGGCTTTGCAGTGGTTGCAGACGAGATAAGAAAATTGGCAGAACAATCTTCGCAAACAGCTGCTGGTATACAAGGAATTGTTAAGAATGTGTATTCTTCAGTAGGGAATATGAAAGACAATTCCGAAGCCATTTTATCTTTCGTTGATAAAAATGTTTTAAAGGACTATGAGAAACTAATAGAAGTAAGTGAACAATATAATAGTGATGCTGTATTTATCAACAAACTTATGGCAGAGTTTGAAACAGCGGCCAGCCAGCTCGATACAGCTGTATCAAACATCTCTACAGCTATGAATGAAGTTGCTGTAACAATTAACGAAGGGGCAAAAGGAGTTCAGGATATCGCAGAAAAGACTACGGATATTCTTGATAAAACTTTGATGGAGACAAAGTTGGCAGATGAAAATTTGCAGGGAGCAAAGGAACTCTTGGTATTGGTAGAAAGGTTTAAGATATAGGCGAAGGATGATACATATGGGTAATAATAAAAGCAAAATTGCTATAGCTAAAAATAATATGGAAGAGTTAAGAGAATGCTTAAATACAATGATTTTAGAAAATACTTCTAGCAGTAAGGAGTTATTAAAGGTTAGCAAAAAACTTGATACTCTAATAGTAGAATTTTTAGTTCAGCGTCAACTGCAGGAGAATAACAAGTAAGTGGTAAATAAAAAAATCCTCAAGACTAGAGAGTTAGCCAGCCTTGAGGTTTTTTTTATAGTAAGTTTAATATTCTTTTACAAGCAGTGCTCTTATATATCCTCTGTCAGTGGAGGTTGACTCAATAAAGAAACCACGTCCATAATAGAATCTAATTAGATCACGGTATTTTGATGCAGTATGTAGGCTGACCCTTTTAATACCCTTTGATTTCAGAATCTTATCAGCCAAATTCATCAAGGACTTCCCAATACCAATGTTGTGAAAGTCTAGCATTACGCCAAATCTACTAATATAGGCAGTATTATCAGGAAGAATTCTGATTCTAATAGTACCAACTGGATTATCATCAATAATTGCTATATAAACTTCTTTTTCCATAATGTCGACTTCTATATTTTCCATACTTTCACTTAAGGCATCCATAGTTCCAGACAAGCCTGTATCCTGCATATATTTTTTAAAGGCTTCCTGCATTATTTTTAAAATTGCAGAAGCATCCTCTATAGTTGCTTTTCTTATAATAAATGAATAATTCATATATGCTACTACACTCCTTATATTTCAAAAGGATTAGTTATTTTTTATTCTTTCGTCAACATTTTACGAGCTTATCCCAATAGCGTTGCTAACACTGCTTTTTGAGCATGTAATCTGTTTTCAGCTTCATCAAAAATTACCGAATGTGGTCCGTCAATAATTTCTTCGGTAACCTCATAACCTCTATATGCAGGTAAGCAATGAAGGAAAATAGCGCCCTCGTTAGCTTTGGAGAATAATTCTGAATTAATCTGATATGGCATAAATATTTTTAGCTTTTCTTCCTTTTGAGCTTCTTGACCCATGCTAATCCAAGTATCGGAGTAAATAACGTCTGCATTAGCAATTGCTTCGGCTGGATCCTGAGTCAATAGTATTTCTGAACCAGTCAGCTTCGCAGTAGCCTTTGCTTCGTCGACATATCTGCTATCACATTCATAGCCCTTAGGTGAAGCTACTGCAATATTCATTCCAGTCTTAGCACAGCCGTGTAGTAATGAATGCACAACATTATTGCCATCACCGATATATGCTAGCTTAAGTCCTTCAAGTTTCCCCTTGTGCTCATAAATAGTTTGCAGGTCGGCAAGGATTTGGCATGGATGCATTTCATCAGTCAAACCATTTATAACAGGAATAGATCCGTATTTTGCAAGGTCATCTACATCGCTTTGACTAAAAGTTCTTATCATAATTCCATCAATATATCTTGATAAAACATTAGCTGTGTCATAAATTGACTCGCCTCTCCCAAGCTGAATATCATTTGAACTCAAGAATAGGGAATAGCCACCTAGCTGATACATTCCAACCTCAAAAGAGACTCTAGTTCTAGTTGAGGACTTTGAAAAAATCATTCCAAGAGTTTTGCCTTTTAAAAGATGATGCTCGATACCTTGCTTGGTTTGCTTTTTAAGTTTTTCAGCAAGCTTAAGTAAGTCGTGTATTTCGTCTGTACTCAAATCGTTAAGACTTAATAAATGTTTCATAATTTCCTCCTTTATATTACCCTCTATAAATAGAGTATTCATCAAGCGAATATACCTCGGTTTTATTAGCAGCAATTAATTGCTCTAATATGCTCAAAACAGCATTTGTAGTGTCTAATGAAGTTATGCAAGGTACATTGTACTCAATAGCTGTTCTCCGCAGAATAAAGCCTTTTCTCTCTGGGATCTTACCTCTTGTAGGTGTATTGATAACTAATGTTACTTTATCGTCCTTTATACAATCCATCACGTTGGCATTTTCAATATAATCAACAGGTAGCTTAGCGCTATTTAGAGCTTTATAAGTTCCTTCTGTTGCGGAAAGTTTGAACCCGAGATCAAGAAGTTTTTGTGCAATTTCTACACATTCTGCTTTATCTCTATCTGCAACTGAAAGCAGTACATTTCCACCTGATGGAATTAACATACCAGATGCGGCAATTGCTTTGTACAATGCATTGTAATAATCCTTATCAACACCCATAACTTCGCCTGTTGACTTCATTTCAGGGCCGAGAAAGGTGTCTACAGTAGTCAGCTTTGCAAAAGAGAAAACAGGGGCCTTAACTGCATAATACTCAGTTTCTTTTGCGAGTCCAGGCTTGTAATTTAGCTCAGCTAAGGTTTTACCCATAATAAGCTTAGTAGCAACACTTACCATTGGAATACCAGTAATTTTACTCATTATTGGAACAGTTCTGCTAGCACGAGGGTTTACCTCAATAACATAGACCTTTTCGCTGCTATCTAGAACAAATTGTATATTAAATAGTCCAACCACCTTTAGCGCTTTAGACAAGCGAATGGTGTAATCCTCAATAGTAGCTTTAACGCTCTGTGATAGATTGCGAGGGGGATATACTGCAATACTGTCACCAGAATGCACACCTGCGCGCTCTATATGTTCCATAATGCCAGGTATGAGAACCTCATTTCCGTCACATATACCGTCAACCTCCATCTCTTTTCCAACAATATACTTATCTATAAGTATAGGATGAGCTGTGGAAATATCGGAAGCCATTTGTATATATTCTTCAAGGACCTCATCATTATATATGATTTCCATAGCACGGCCACCAAGCACATATGAAGGTCTAACCAGTACTGGATAACCTATTTTGTTTGCTATTTCTCTAGCATGTTCAAAGGAAAATGCAGTACTACCCTCAGGTATTGGAATTCCTAGTGACTCGAGTAGCTGTAAAAATTTCTCTCTATCTTCAGCCACATCAATGCTTTCAACAGATGTACCAAGTATATTAACACCTTCTGAATGTAACGTTTCAGCTAAATTAATAGCAGTCTGACCACCAAATTGAACTATAACCCCTAAAGGCTTTTCTTTTTCAATTATATCAAGAACACATTCTTTTGTAAGTGGCTCAAAGTAAAGCTTATCCGCAGTATCAAAGTCAGTGCTGACAGTTTCAGGGTTATTATTAATTATAATTGATTCAATACCTAGTTCCTTTAGAGTCTGTACAGAGTGTACACTACAGTAGTCAAATTCGATACCCTGACCTATTCTGATAGGGCCTGAGCCGATAACTAAAACCTTGTCGCCCACAGTTACTTCCACATCATCCTTTTCTTCATAAGTTGAGTAATAGTAAGGGGTAACTGCCTCAAATTCACCTGCACAGGTATCAACTATTTTGTAAACTGGTTTGATAGGATATTTTTCCCTCAGCTCTAATATTTTTTCAACAGGTACATTAGCTAGGTTTGCAATGTACGAATCACCAAACCCTATTTTCTTTGCTCTTGAATATAGGTCATAGTCTAGCCATGCGATACCGGCCGTTGTTATCTCATCACCAAGTTTTACAATTTTTTTAAGCTTTCTTATAAAGAAATCATCTATCTTGGTTATTCTAACAATTTCGCCAGCTGAAACGCCCTTCTGAAGGGCTTTACAAATAGCAAACAAACGTTGATCACTAGGCTGCCCAATGAATTCCAACAGTTCTTCGCGACTTTTATTATCAAACAGGCTAAGGCCAAGCTGGTAATTGAACTTAATGTCTAGAGAGTCAATTGCCTTTAAAAGAGATTCTTCAAAAGTACGGCCAAGGGCCATTACTTCGCCAGTTGCCTTCATTTGTGTGCCTAGACTTCTATCTGCATTTGCAAACTTATCAAAGGGCCAACGTGGAACTTTTGTTACAACATAATCTAATGATGGCTCAAAGCAAGCGCTTGTATCTTTGGTTACAGAGTTTTTGATTTCATCTAGAGTCATTCCGATAGCGATTTTCGCAGTTACTCGAGCAATAGGATAACCGGTTGCTTTAGATGCAAGTGCGCTGGAACGGCTAACTCTAGGATTTACCTCAATTACAACGTATTCATAGCTCCCAGGATTGAGTGCAAACTGAATATTACAGCCACCCTTTATATCAAGAGCTCGAATTATTTTTATTGAAGTTGTTCTAAGCATCTGATATTCAATATCAGAGAGAGTTTGGCTTGGACAAACAACTATACTATCACCTGTATGAACACCAACTGGATCAAAATTTTCCATATTACAAATAATAATGCAGTTGTCGTTGCTATCTCTCATTACTTCGTACTCAATTTCTTTCCAACCAGCAACACTTTGTTCTAAAAGCACCTGACTAATCATGCTTAGCTTGAGGCCTTTACCACAAATATATTTGAACTCCTCCATATTTGTTGCTATACCACCGCCAGAACCACCAAGGGTATATGCTGGCCTAATAATAATAGGAAAACCAATTTCCTCTGCAAAATCAACGGCAGCCTGCATAGTTGTAACAATTTTGCTAGGTGCAACCTGCTCATGAATTTCCTCCATAGTCTGTTTGAAGAGCTCTCTATCCTCAGCTTTTTTTATAGAAGAGAGAGAAGTGCCCAAAAGCTCTATATGCATTTCGTCGATAATTCCATCTTCGGCTAGTTGTACAGCCATATTGAGGCCTGTTTGCCCACCTAATGAGGCTAGAATTCCGTCTGGTTTTTCTTTGTATATTATCTTTTTGACAAATTCCAACGTAATAGGTTCTATATAAACCTTATCTGCTGATTGTGTATCAGTCATAATTGTAGCGGGGTTACTATTTATTAAAACGACCTCAATGCCTTCTTCTCTGAGAGACTTACAGGCTTGGGTTCCAGAGTAATCAAATTCTGCAGCCTGACCGATAACTATCGGACCAGATCCAATCACAAGCACCTTTTTTATATTTAAATTCTTGGGCATATTGTATTAACCTCCATGAGTATTGAGCAATTCACTGCTTTTAATAAATTCCAGTTGACGTAAGCCAACATCCGATAACTCTTAACTTCTTTAATGTTGACTTTTAACTAATTACATCATTTTTACAAAATCATCAAAAATGTAGGCAGAGTCCTGTGGACCTGGAGCTGCTTCGGGATGATATTGTACACTGATAATCGGAAGTGTTTTATGTCTAAAGCCTTCTATAGTGTTATCATTGACATTTATATGTGTTATTTCTATATCCTCATTTGAACTGCTATCAATTGCATAGTTATGATTTTGAGAGGTAATATAGCATTTGCCTGTAATATTATCCTTAACAGGATGATTGCCTCCATGGTGACCGAACTTGAGTTTTTTAACGCTACAACCCAAGGAAAGTCCTAATAGCTGATGTCCTAGACAAATACCCAAAATTGGTTTAATGCCTAGCAGCTTTTGTATTGTTCTTTTAGTAACAGGTAAATCTCTAGGATCACCAGGACCGTTTGATAATAGTATTCCATCCGGATTGTAGTCCATTATTTCTTCAAAAGAACTAAATGCAGGAAGAATGTGAATATCACAACCTCTGCTCTGAAGTGAGCGCACAATGTTGCTCTTTACACCAAAGTCTAATAGTGCAACTTTCTTCCCAGAACCAGGTACATGTATAGGAGTTTTAGATGTAACCTCCATCACTAGATTCCTAGGGACTTTTTTATAGGCTTCTAAATTTTTGCTTAGTATATCAAGATTTCCACACTCAGTTGATATAATTCCGTACATGCTTCCATATTTTCTTAGATGCTGAGTCAAAGCTCTTGTATCAATACTTTTAATTCCTACTATATTATGTTTTACAAAGTATTGGTTTGGGTCGATTGTGTTTCTCCAATTACTAGGAGTTGAACACAACTCTTTAACTATAAAGCCCTGTACGTGAGGCTTATAGGATTCGTTATCAAGTTCATTAAAACCATAGTTTCCAACAAGCGGGTAGGTCATAGTGACGATTTGACCATTGTAGGATGGGTCAGTGGTTATTTCCTGATACCCAGTCATGCAAGTGTTAAATACAATTTCTCCTGCGGTTTCTCCACTCTTACCGAAACCCTCACCTGAGAAATACGTGCCATCTTCAAGTAATAAAACTGCTTTCATTTAATAACCTCCTACAGTGCTTCATCAAGGGCTGATTTTAATGTTGTAATAAATTCATCAGCATCTGCTTGTGTAATTATTAGTGGTGGAAGTATTCTAAGTATATTTTCACCAACATTTGCAATTAAGTATTTCTTCTCAAACATTTTTGTTTTTACAATAGGAGCTATAGGCTTATTCAGCTCTATTCCAATCATAAGTCCTGCAGCCCTTATCTCAGATATAACAGGATAAGAGGAGGATGATAGGGCTTCTAATTTAGACTTTATATATTCACCAAGTTTTGCTGCATTTTCAGGAAGCTTCTCATCTTTCATAATTTTCAAAACAGCTAAACCAGCAGTACATGCCAAGGGGTTACCACCAAAGGTAGAACCATGTTCTCCAGGTGCGAACGCCCCAGCAACATAATCCTTAGCGCACAATGCTCCAATAGGAATACCTCCACCTAAAGCTTTTGCAAGGGTAAAGATATCTGGTTCTATATCATATTTTTCATATCCGAATAACTTACCAGTTCTACCAATGCCCGTCTGAACTTCATCAAAGATTAGAAGAAGGTTCATATCACTGCAGAGCTTTTTTACTTTTCTCAAGTAATCTAAATCGCAAGGGAATACACCACTTTCTCCTTGAATAGGTTCAAGCATAATAGCACAGGTGTTTTCTGTTATAGCAGCCTCTAGAGCAGCAAAATCGTTGATGGGAACTTTAGTAAAGCCTTTGGTGAGAGGCTCGAAAGGTTTTGCATACTTATCTTGACCTGTTGCACTTAGCGTAGTGATAGTTCTTCCATGAAAAGATTTCTCCAGAGTAATTATTTCATATTTTTCTGGGAATCCAAGCTTTTTAAAGAAAATCCTAGCCAGCTTAATGGCACCTTCATTCGCTTCTGCACCACTATTTGCAAAGAAGATTTTGTCAGCGCAAGAGCTTTCAACTAATTCTTTAGCCAAAAGCGCTTGAGACTCTATATAGTAAAGGTTAGAGCAATGTATCAAATTTGAAACTTGCTTGGTAACCATTTCGACAAAGGTAGGGTGTGAATGACCGATTGAATTAACTGCTATACCTGAGAAAAAGTCAGTATACATTTCTCCCTCAGTACTCCAAAGATGAATTCCTTTTCCTTTTGAAAACGCAACAGGTATTCTTTTACCAAATGTATTCATATAATATTCATTATCATAATCCTGTATTTCCTTTAAAAACATATTATCACTCCTTTAAAATTATAGTAAAAAACACAATAACATATAATTAATAATTATACATTATTGTGTATAAAAATGCAACAATAATAATCGATCTTTGAAATGGTTATCTTTATGTTTAACACTACTTAGTTATCATATATAGCAACTGAGTAGTGGTATTACCTCGCCTATATGTATTTATTTCTTAGTTCATTATATGAATTATCAATAGAATATAAAAAGGAGTATAAACAATTGCTATCTTCTTCGTTCATAAACGTAAACTGCATACTGTATTTTAGCATCTCAGCTTGTGGAAAACATCTAAGAATTATTCCCTTGCTAAAAATTGTATTCTTATCATTCAAGAATATATTTACTTCACAATCTGTAAAATTAGGTATTTCCTTATCAAGAAGAAAAGCGATACCGCCAAGAGATATATTTAAAACTTTACAAAAATAAGTATCATCGCTACCAATAGAGATGGTAGCTGGCAAGTAAACATCATGGCGTGGAAATACACGATTGTTTATGTTTTCAAAAATATCTAAACTGTGTACCTTAATAAATGGTGAACCACATAACTCGATTTTGGATATTGGGCCATGAATAAGGTACTCAAAAAATTCATTCTTAAACTTAATAATTATACAAGTATCAACCAGAATACAAGATTTCATTAGATCAGCAGTTAAGGGAATATCAATACCCTCATCGCTGCAGTCAAGTACTATATTATTGGACCAAGTGAGGTCGTTCCCAATTCGTACACTTATTAAAGACCCGGGAAGAATCAATTTTGATATACATGATTTGTTCAAAGCTTGTGTGCCTCCCTAAAAAAACATTTCATCAACATTATAACCTAATTAGAAATGTTTTTCTACCAAAAAATTACTAATATAGTGCTTCATTTTCATGATATAACTTTTTATCTTTCATAATCATTGTTCCAATACCTTTGTAAGTAAATATTTCAAGCAATATACAATGTGGAATTCTACCATCTAAAATATGAGTTCTTCCAACACCTTTTTCAAGAGCATCAATACAACCTAATACCTTTGGTATCATGCCTCCATCTATAACCTTTTTGTTGATAAGATCATACACTTCATCTATAGTTAAGGCGGGTATTATTGATTCGCTATCTTTTGAGGGCTTTACTCCTTCAACATCGGTGAGTAGCATCAGCTTTTCTGCCTTTAATGCGGCTGCTATTTCACCAGCAACGGTATCCGCGTTGATGTTATAGCTCTCCCCATTTGGGCCAACCCCTATTGGCGCAACCACTGGAATGTACTCATCTTTTGAAATAAGCTCTAATACCTTTGAATTTATATTTTTGATGGTTCCAACATAGCCGATATCTTTCATCTCTCCATCGATTTCGGTTTTATATTGCTCGCACTCAATAAGATTTCCGTCGATGCCGCATAGTCCAATAGCTTTTCCACCCTTTTTATTAAGCATCGAAACTATCTGTTTATTGGTTTTACCAACCAAAACCATTTGAGCAACTTCCATAGTCTGGGCATCTGTAACCCTCAGACCATTTACAAACTGGCTTTTTATGTCGTAAGTTTGTAGAGCCTTATTAATATCAGGACCACCACCATGAACCAATACCGGATTCATTCCTATGTACTTTAGAAGAGTGATATCTTCCATCACTGAGTTTTTCAGTTCATCATTAATCATTGCATTTCCACCATATTTTATAACTACAGTTTTACCATATAGCTTTTGTATGTATGGAAGTGCCTCTATTAATATTTCTGCTTTTTTTATTTGATTTTCTAAGTTCATAAATTTACCCTCCTATAGGCCAAGACTTTCCTCAAGTCCAAGCATAATATTCATATTTTGAATAGCAGCACCGGATGAACCTTTACCTAGGTTATCTAGAACTGATACAAGCATTATCTGTTCATCGTTTCCTGTAATGTATATCTCAAGATAGTTAGTGTCATTTACTCTGGTTGCTCCTAAAAAACTGTTTGGATAATCATTTTCAGAACCTAAGGGCATAACCTTTATATATTTTTCATTACTATAATAACATGACAAAAATTCATGTATGGTTTTCTTTGTAGGTGTGCTTGGAAGGAGTCTTGAGTGTAAAGGCAGACATACGGACATACCCTTGTAATATGAGCTTATGATAGGTGAAAAAATTGGTGCACAGCTAAGACCACTTATCATTGCCATTTCTGGTACATGCTTGTGGGTTAGGCCTAAACTATATAATTGTGGGCTCTCAAATGGGTGCCCGTTAGGTGATTCAAATTCCTCAATACGTTTTTTCCCACCACCGCTATAGCCAGACATTGCATGTGCTGTTACAGGGTAATCTCTTGGTACCAGACCTTCTGCCACCAACGGGTACATTATACTTATGAAGCCAGTTGCATAGCAGCCTGGAACAGCTACTCTAGATGAATTCTGTATTTTAAGGCGATGCGCTTTGCTAAGTTCAGGCAAACCATATGCCCAATTGATATCTGTTCTGTGAGCTGTGCTTGCGTCGATTAACTTTGTTAATGGATTGCTTATAAGAGATACAGCCTCTTTAGCAGCTAAGTCAGGCAAGCAAAGGAAAACGATATCTGCACTATTAATATATTTTCTGCGTTCATCAAGGTCTTTACGTTTAGAAAGATCGATTTTCATAACATCTAAATCATTCCGGCATGCTAATCTTTCATTAATCTTTAAACCAGTAGTGCCTTCACTTCCATCAACAAAAATCTTATATTTCATCTTAGCTTTCAGTCCTTTCAATAGTAGTACAACAAAATCTAAGGGTGATATTAATACTCCCGCTAAAATTTGCCTTTTTATAATTATACAGTATAATGCATAAAAATACAATATTATAAGATAGATATTTTTTTGTTAATCTAACAGTATACAAAAGTACTAAAAGCAAAAAAATAATTTTGTTAAAAAGCAATATGGTTTGTACTATTGTTGCAGTGTATTATAGTAAGTGTAGAAATACTAAACGTGAATTAATTATAAATAGCAAGTTCTTGGGGAGGTAAAAAAATGGCTAATCTAAAGCTGAAAAATATTTACAAAAGATATGCAGGTGGTGTTACAGCTGTTAATGATTTTAATCTTGATATTGAGCACAACGAGTTTCTTGTTCTAGTTGGTCCTTCTGGTTGTGGTAAAACTACTACACTTAGAATGATAGCTGGTTTGGAAGAAATTTCTGAAGGCGAATTGTACATCGGAGATAAATTAGTAAATGATGTTGCTCCAAAGGACAGAGATATAGCAATGGTTTTCCAAAACTATGCACTGTATCCACATATGACAGTTTATGACAACATGGCTTTTGGTTTGAAACTTAGAAAGACACCAAAAGATGAAATTAAAAAGCGTGTACAAGAAGCTGCTAAAATACTTGATATTGAGCATTTACTTGATAGAAAGCCAAAGGCTTTATCCGGTGGACAGAGACAGAGAGTTGCGTTAGGCCGTGCAATTGTACGTGAACCTAAAGTATTCTTAATGGATGAACCTCTTTCAAACTTAGATGCTAAGCTCAGAGTTCAGATGAGAACTGAGATTGGTAGACTTCATAACAGACTTAACACAACATTTATATATGTAACACATGACCAGACAGAAGCTATGACAATGGGTACTAGAATCGTTGTTATGAAGGATGGCTATATTCAACAGGTTGATTCCCCAACTTCACTATATGACAGACCAAATAATATGTTTGTTGCTACATTTATCGGTAGCCCACAAATGAATGTAATAAACGCAGTTCTTACAAAACGTGGAAGTGACTTACATCTTGTATTTGGTAAGAATGATGTTAAGCTTCCAGAAGGAAAAGCTAAGAAGCTAGAAGGAACTGATTTCGTTGGTAAGGAAGTTCTAGTTGGTATCAGACCAGAACATCTTCGTGACGAGGCTATGTACTTAGAGTCAATGACTGATAGTACTGTTGAAGCAAATGTTGACTTAGTTGAAATGCTTGGTGCTGAAACTTACCTTTACATGATCGTTGAAGGTGCTACTGCAACAGTTACTGCAAGAGTTAACGCTAGATCAAAAACTAAAGCTGGTGATGTTATTAAAATTGCAATTGATGCTAATAAGATTCACTTGTTTGATAAAGAAACTGAACGTACAATTATCAACTAATAATTACATTAATAAAAAGGAAAGCTTAGCTTTCCTTTTTTTATTGCTTTTTTTTATATATAACTTAGTATTTTTAACTGATATATTGCTATAACTAATATAAAAGTTATTCAAAATAAATTTACAATATGTAATATAGTAAAAATAAGCATTTTAGTGTATAATTTTAATAGATTGTGAATTGTTGTGACAAAAGTTTTCACATATTATTGAGCAGGAGGTTTGAAATGTCTGTAAAATTATTTCAGACGCTATCTGATAAATATAGCGAGATAATAAGTAAAGAAGTAGGCGTAGCTGATGATAGTGGAGTTATTATAGCTCATTCTAATTTCCAGATGATAGGGAAACAAGATCAAAGTGCTGTAGCCTTTTTACAAGGAAAGAACCAGCAAGAGGTCATAGACGGTAGGCTATATAATAAGGTTATGGTAAAAAGTAAAGTAGAATTTGTAACCTTTATTCAATCAACAGAACCTCAAGACTTTAAATACCTTGAATTATTTACATTAAATATACTTAACCTTAAAAGCTATTATGATGAAAAATATGACAAGAATACATTTGTTAAAAATATTATAGTAGAAAATATTTTGCCAGGTGACATTCTATTAAAAGCAAAGGAACTACACATTGATTACAATTCATTTCGAGTTGTATTTTTAATTAGTGCGACAAGTGAAAAAGACATACATGTACATGAAATCATTGAGAGTTTATTTCCAAACAAGAGCAAGGATTTTGTAATTGTTGTTGATAATGATAATGTTGTGCTTGTCAAAGAGGTAAGGAACAAAGATGACTACAAAGAGGCGTATAAGATCGCTAGTATTATTGTAGATACTCTTAACTCAGAATTAATGGTAAAGGCATGTATTGGTATAGGAACCATCATAAGTAACCTCAAGGATATTACTAAATCATATAAAGAGGCCCAAATGTCTATGATAATTGGTAATATTTTCAGTGGAGACAAGAATGTTTATGATTATAATAACCTGGGTCTTGGAAGACTTGTTTATCATATTCCAACTACCCTATGTCAATTATTTCTTGATGAGGTATTTAAAGAGAATTCTTCAAACTCATTAGATAATGAGACAATGCTTACAATCCAGAAATTTTTTGAAAACAATTTAAATGTCAGTGAAACCGCTAGGCAATTGTACATTCATAGGAATACACTGGTTTATAGACTAGAGAAGATTAAGAGATTAACAGGCTTAGAACTTACAAGCTTCGATGATGCGGTTACATTTAAGGTAGCTGTTTTGGTCAAAAAATATTTGGCAAACATGAAAGGCTAGTTCTAAATTAATAGCAATAAATACAAATAAGGAGTTAATGAAAGTGGTAGAATTTATTGATGTAAGTAAAAAATATCCAAATGGTACTGTTGCCTTAAAGGGTATCAACTTAAAAATTAATAAGGGAGATTTTGCTTTCATTGTAGGCTCGAGCGGTTCTGGTAAGTCAACTTTACTAAAGCTACTGATGAAGGAAGAGAATGCAACTGAAGGAGAGGTAACTGTAAATGGGTATCAGCTATCAACGCTTGAACTCAAGCAGATTCCATATTTGCGCCGTGGGATGGGAATGGTTTTCCAGGACTTCAGACTTCTCCCAAATAAAACTATATATGAAAATGTTTCTTTTGCGATGGAAATTACTGAATGTCTTCCTAAAGAAATTCGTAGGCAAGTACCCATGTCACTTGCCTTGGTAGGGTTAAGCAGGAAAGCTAATGCATACCCTCATCAGTTATCAGGTGGTGAGCAGCAGCGTGTTGCTATAGCTAGAGCGCTAGTAAATAGTCCGGCTTTGCTAATTGCAGATGAACCTACAGGGAATTTAGATCCTGAAAACTCATGGGAGATTGTAAAACTTCTCACAGAGGTAAACCAGAGGGGAACGACTGTCATTGTTGCTACTCATGAAAAAGGTATAGTTGATGCAATGAAGAAAAGAGTAATAGCCATAGATAAAGGACGGATAATTAGAGATCAACAGAAAGGGCTTTACGGGGATGAAGATACGGAGTATAAGATATATTCTTAAAGAAAGTTTTTCAAATGCATCTAGAAATAGCCTAATGTCATTGGCGTCCATTAGTATAATAAGTGCAGCATTGATTTTATTTGGAGTATTTTATTTAATATTAGTAAACTTAAACTATAATGTAGAGGTATTATCGGAGCAACCCCAAATGCAGGTGAACTGCCTTTATGATCTCACAGATGAGCAGGTTAATGCAGTTCAGACTGAAATAAGTAGTAATAAGTACATAGAAAGTTTTACTGTTGTTTCAAAGAAAGAAGGATTTGAAAAATTAAAAAAACTTCTTGAAAGTGATAAAGTCGAACAAGGTGGAGCAAGTATTTTAGAGGGTTACGATGAGAGCTTTTTAAATGTTGCATTTATTATTAAAATTAAGGATAACAAAAATAGTGAACTTGTTGCTAAAGAGCTTCGTTCACTTGCAGGAGTAGATAATGTTACATACTCACAACAAACCATTGATATGATTGCGAAGACAGCAAATTGGGTGAAAATTATTAGTATGGTTTTAATTGGTCTACTATTAATTATAGCTTTGTTTATTATTTCAAATACCATAAAATTAACAGTTTTCGCGAGACGTAAAGAAATAAATATTATGAAATATATTGGGGCAACTGATTGGTTTATAAGATGGCCTTTCATATATGAGGGAATATTGATTGGAATTATGGGCGCAATAATAGCATTTTTATTGGTTGCCTACATATATAGCTTTGCGGAGCCTAGGCTCAGTAGTTATTTAATTGAGTTTGGTAGTGAATTTACCACTGTAAAGTTTGGTTCGGTTTGGGGAACGCTGGCCTTGATTTATGCTGGAGTTAGCATAGTAATAGGTGCTTCTGGAAGTGTAATGTCAATACGAAAGCATCTTCATGTTTAAAATAATATACTTAAATTATTATATTTTGTAGTATAATAATTTTACTATTATGAACATGGATAATTGTGGCAATATTTCAATTGAAAGAGATTTTGTTATAGAATAGATAAATTACTCAGTCTAAAGGGCTTGTTGTTAACAAAAGATAATATGGAGGGTAAAATGAAGAAACGATTATCATTGGTGATGGTAGCTGTATACATATTTTCGTGCGTTATTATACCTGCTAATGCATCTACGTTGGATAGCACTAAGAAACAACAACAGCAGGTAAATAGTTCGATTTCTCAGATAGCAAAACAAAAAAAAGCTATAGAAGCTGAAATAAAACAAAAAATAGTTGATAAAGAGAAGCTTGAGGCCGATAGGGAAAAAACTCAGAGTAATTTACAACGAAAGGCAAAAGAAGTTTCAATTGTTAATGCAGACATAGAACTTATTATCAAAGAGATAAATGCTATAGATACAGATTATGAATATAAGAATGAGCTATTTAAGACCAGAATGAGGGTTATGTATCAGAATATGAACAAATCCCCATTAGAGCTTTTTGTTGAATCAAAGAACTTCGGTGAGTTTTTCTCAAGACTTGAACTTATGTCGCTGGTTAAAGAAAATGATGAGAAGCTTATTCAAGAGATTGCGTTAGGCAAAGAGAATACTGAGCTCCAGAAGCAAACAAAATTGCTTGAGCTAGATGTAAAATCTGTACAATTAGAACAATTAGGCGCTAAAGTTTCTAACATAAAGAGTTCTAGAGCAAAGGTTATTTCGGATATTGAGGCTGAGAAGTCGAAACTGAAGCAAACTGAAAAAAAAGAAGATGAAATGATAGCTTTATCAAAGCAACTAGAGAAGCAAATAACACAATTGATGGATAAAACTACAAAATATGCCGGCGGAGTAATGAAGTGGCCAACTCCGGGATATACTAGAATTTCATCACCTTATGGTATGAGAATTCATCCAATATATAAAGTAAGGAAAATGCATACAGGTATTGATATTGATGCCCCTTCAGGAGCTAAAATAATAGCTACCAATAGTGGCAAGGTCATTTTGGCAGGTTGGAATGGTGGATATGGAAATTGTGTAATAATAGATCATGGAGACGGTATAGCTACTTTGTATGCCCATCAAAGTAAAATTCTTGTAAGTGTTGGAGATAAGGTTGCAAAAGGTGATACTATAGGTAAGGTAGGTAGTACTGGTTTGTCAACAGGACCACATTTGCATTTTGAAGTTAGAAAAGATGGTAAAACTACTAATCCAAGAGGATATGTTTAATTATAAGTAATAAATCTATAAATAAATATCATAAGTAAGGTAAATAATTAAACCCGCATAAAAAATGCGGGTTTAATATTGCATATTTAAGCATATCAATATATATGGTGTTAACTTGAAAGACTAACCAAGCTGAAAGTAGAAATAAAAAAGGTTGAAGGTAGAGGTGTGTTATTTTGATTTTTGATAAAAAAGAACTGGATTCGAAACATCTAGCGGGTATTATCGCAATGACAGCAATAATCTGTTTTACAATATCTATACTGACTTTTATGGGATTTACTTATTTTTCAGGAAGGTATTCATTAGCATTTGATAAAAGCAGCGTTAGTATAGAAACTATTAAGAAATTTAATGAGGCACGAAGCATTCTTCAAAACTCATATTATGAAAATATCGATACAAACAAGTTGGTTGAAGGTGCAATTACAGGTATGGCTGATTCACTCAAGGATCCTTATACAGTTTATTATAATAAGGATCAAATGAAATGGTTCATGGATATGCAAAAAACTACTGAAAACGAGTATGTGGGTGTAGGCTTGCCCATAATGCTTGATAAAAATGGAATAGTAACTGTACTGGAACCATTCGATGATTCACCTGCTAAGGCTGCAGGAATCAAGCAAGGCGACAAAATACTTAAAATTGATGGTAAGGATATAACAGGGATAAAAGATGATACGCTTGTAGCTAGTATGATAAAAGGGCCAGAAAATACCGAGACTGTATTGACAATACTTAGAGAGTCCGAAAACAGTACAATTGATATACGTATTGTAAGGAAAAAAATAGTTGCGAAATTAAATATTCGAAGCGAAATGTTAGATAGTAATATAGCTTATATAAAACTAAAAATGTTTGATGAAAACATAAGTAAGAATTTTATTAGTCAGTTAAACAAGCTTGTTGATAAGGGAGCTAAATCCCTTATAATTGATGTTAGAGATAACCCAGGTGGATTATACAATGAAGTGGTATCATTGGCAGATAGATTATTACCGAAGGGAACTATTGTCTATACAGAAGATAGAAAAGGTAAGAAGGTAGTGCAACCGTCGGATGCTACGCAGCTGGATATTCCTATTGTTGTTTTAACAAACGGAAATAGTGCTAGTGCTTCAGAAATACTTGCGGGTGCTATTAAGGATTTTAAAAAAGGACAGCTAATTGGAACTAAAACCTTCGGAAAAGGTCTTGTACAATCAACCTATATCTTCGATGATCAAACTGGCCTAAAGGTCACAATAGCAAGGTACTTTACTCCATCTGGTGTATGCATCCATGGGGAGGGTATAAAGCCTGATATAGAAGTTAAACTTGATGACAAATACATTAACACGTCTGTCTCTGCTATTCCAAGAGAAGATGATTTACAGCTTCAGAAGGCAATTGATGTATTAACAAATAAGTAAGATTCAAGGTATAATTTTTGTTAATTATCCACATAATACCATATAGTTAATACATTTTGTGGCGAATATGCGGCAGATGACATCCTTTACTTGATTTATAGGTATGAAGGATGGGAGTTATACAAAATTTTGAGGCACTAACGACTATGGAGGTTATTTTATGGATGAAAATGAGAAAGTAAAATACGAAATTGCACGAGAACTGGGTTTGATAGAAAAAGTTATGAATAGTGGTTGGAAAAGTCTAAGTCCAAAAGAGACAGGACGAATTGGTGGGTTGGTAAATAAAAGAAAGAAGGCCCAAATACAAGAAAACCAGCAGATCTAACTTGCTGGTTTTTTATTTACATGCACTTTGCTTTGTCGAAGCAACTTAGTAAGCATATAACCTAATTATTGATTCTAAATCAAAATTTAAAATTCATTATATTTTGATTGAATATCTAGTAACGAACATATATAATTCTTATGTAAACTTTGGAATAAAATATGTAGCATTATCATAGCAGTTATTATACTAATTAGGATGGTGTCATTATGGGTAGTTTTGTATTTGATTTAAAAAATGGGGAAAAGACTTTAAACGTTATAATTGAGGGTATGTTTACATCTGAAAACGCAGAAGACTTTATTGTTGATTATCAAAAGAATATTGCTGAAATAAAACCTGCTGAATTTGCACTTATATTTGATGCAACTAAATTAAAAGTTTCTACTCAGGAAGTGCTTCCGATGTTAGAAAACTGTGTGCAGTTGTACAAACAGACGGGATTCAAGAAAATAATAATGAATATGGGGAGTAGTTCCATTGTAAAGAACCAAATTAAGAGGGTTATTGAGAAAGTAGGCCTTCTTAACTGTGAAGTAATATAAAAAGCAGTAAACACTTATAATCAATAATATGTTAACTAAAAAAGAACTTACTTTTCCTGGTAAGTTCTTTTTATACCTAAACTAAATATCAATACAAACAAAAGAGAGGCTCGTAAAACAACATTAAACAATAATGACATTAATAAAATAATATTTATATGGTAATATATTATATGTATAAACAAATCATGAAAATGTAACTACATGAATTATCTGTAGTTTGCGTAAAACAGCTATGACAAGGGGCTATAATGCCTTGTACACTAGATATAGAAAGTATGTGTGTGCTATATATAATAATTTTGCGTACGTGTATGATAAATTAACCCATGATATAGATTACAAAAAATGGGCAGACTATGTTGAAAGTATACTTACCAAGCATAAAGTAAAAGCTTCAATGATATTGGAGCTCGGATGTGGAACAGGGAGTTTTGGGATAGAAATGGCAAGACGTGGGTATGAAATGATATGCTTAGATCTTTCGACTGAAATGCTCGACTGTGCCAGTGAAAAGGCTAAAAATGAAGAGCTTGATATTTTGTTCTTGAACCAGGACATGTGTAATTTTGAGCTTTATGGTACTGTGGATGTAATTGTATGCTTGCTTGATAGCTTCAACTACCTAACTAAAGCATCCCAAATCCAAAAACTATTTAAGCTGGTTCAAAACTATCTGAATCCAGGTGGATTATTCATTTTCGATATAAACACACAGTATAAATTTGAAAATACTCTCTCAAATAATCTGTTTTATGAAATAGGTGAGGATGTTACATATATTTGGGAAAACGATTATAATCCCAAAACAAAAAAGGCTAGGTTTGATTTAACATTCTTTGTGAAGCAGGATGAACTTTATGAAAGATTTGATGAAACCCATTTTGAGAAGGCATACTCAAATGACGAAATAATGGGGTTTATAACGGATTCGGATTTAGAATTTATCGCTATGTATGACGAGTTGAAATTAAAAAAACCATCACTCAAAAATCAAAGGAGTTTCTATATTTGCAAAAAGAGTAAATGATTGTATTGCTGATAATAGGATAATTGTTTACTATGATGGCACAATTAATTTGACGAAATAAATGGTTAAATGCATGAAAATAGCATACAGGAATATTTTTATATAAATATCAATTGACAATTGCATATATTTATGTTAAACTTCTATATGTTGTTAAAAGCACGCAAATGCGTTGCGCAATAAGATTAGTTATATTTCAGGAGGAATTGAACAATGGAAAAGGGAAGAGTGAAATGGTTTAATGCAGAAAAAGGATTTGGATTTATCGAGAGAGATGGCGGAAATGATGTATTTGTACATTTTTCAGCAATCACTATGGATGGATACAAAACACTTGAAGAAGGCTCAGAAGTAGTATTCGACGTTGTTGAAGGAGCAAAAGGTCCTCAGGCTGCTAACGTGCAGAGAGGCTAATATTTGCTTTAACTATATACTGAAGTAGCCATTATTACCCCGATATATTATATATATCGGGGTTTTCAATGTTTTAAAAATAAATTATTAAAATTAAAAAATATTAAGGGAAATACCTCAAGTTTTTGGGGCATGGAGAGATTATGAAAGACTACATCGTACGAGCAACAGCTGCACAAGGTACAGTGCGAGCCTTTGCGACAATTACTACTGAGCTTGTAGATAAAGCCTCTAAGATGCATGGACTATCACCAATAGCCACGGCTGCTTTAGGCAGGACACTGACAGCGGCAGGAATGATGTCTAGAATGTTAAAAGGCGAGAAGGATAAGCTTACAATTCAAATTAAAGGTGATGGTCCACTAGGAGGAATAGTGGTAGCATCAGACTCAAGCGCAAATGTAAGAGGCTATGTTCATAATCCACTTGTTGACTTGCCTCTAAATGATCATGGTAAACTAGATATACGAACAGCAGTAGGCTTTGGATATATAAATGTTATAAAGGATATGGGCCTTAAGGAACCGTATATTGGATTCTCAGATTTAGTTTCTGGTGAGATAGCTGATGATTTGACATATTACTTTGCTATGTCAGAACAAGTGCCATCAACAGTTGCTTTAGGGGTACTAGTAGATGCAAATGGAGTTAGAAGTGCAGGAGGTTTCATAATTCAGCTAATGCCTGGCACGGACGAGGAGACTATTGAGAAGCTCGAGAAACGATTAATTGGGTTTCCGCCAATATCAAAGCTGCTGGCACAAGGAACTTCGCCAGAACAGATTCTAGAGATGTTATTAGATGAGATGGACCCTAAAATCATTGAAAAGGTACCCTGCAATTTTAAGTGTAACTGTTCAAGAGATAGAATGGAGAGAAATCTGATTAGCATTGGGGAAAATGACCTACTTGAAATTCTCGAAGATGGACAAGGAGCCGAGCTTGAATGCCATTTTTGCAATACTAAATATAATTTTACTCATCAAGATATGGAGTCCCTAATTAATGAGCTTAAACCTAAGAAATAAAAAATGAAATGGCTTAGATTTTCAAAGCTTTTGCGAGTATTATAACGGATATATTAAATAAATCTGAAAAAAAGCAAATATAGTTGTTGACTTTAGTAGAATACTTTTGTATACTATCAATTGTCGCTCACGGAAATAACCTTGGGAGCTTAGCTCAGCTGGGAGAGCATCTGCCTTACAAGCAGAGGGTCATAGGTTCGAGCCCTATAGTTCCCACCATTTCCGTGAAAGACATAAATTGGCCCGGTAGTTCAGTTGGTTAGAATGCCAGCCTGTCACGCTGGAGGTCGACGGTTCGAGCCCGTTCCGGGTCGCCAATTTGCCCAGATAGCTCAGTCGGTAGAGCAGGGGACTGAAAATCCCCGTGTCGCTGGTTCGATTCCGGCTCTGGGCACCAGATTTTGCGGGTTTAACTCAGTGGTAGAGTGTCACCTTGCCAAGGTGAAAGTCGAGAGTTCGAATCTCTTAACCCGCTCCAAACAAATGAGACAGATTGCTTATGTGGTCTGTCTCAATATTGACGGCGCTATAGCCAAGTGGTAAGGCAGAGGTCTGCAAAACCTCTATTCCCCAGTTCAAATCTGGGTGGCGCCTCCAAAAAAACCTAAAATCTTGAATAAAGATTTTAGGTTTTTTTATTGTAATAATAATCAAGTTCATAAAGAAGCAAAACAATATTTTCTTACACAAAGGGTAGCATCAAATAAATGGTGTAATGTATTTCTAACTCAAACTTTCGGAACAACTATAATTAAGATAATTATTTAAATAGGACAATAGATATATAATATTTTCAAATCAGACAATTTCATATATAATAAAGTGAAATATAAAAATTGCTTATACAGAAATCCTATATATAAATTGGAGGAATACAAAGTGAGTATACTAGATGAAATTTCTCAAAATCTTCAGATTGGTAAAGCGAAGATTGTAAAGGAATTGGTTCAGCAAGCAATAGACGAAGGAACTAGTGCTGAAACCATACTGAAAGAAGGCCTACTAATAGGTATGGGTATAATTGGTGAGAAATTTAAAAAGGATGAGATTTATGTTCCTGATGTTCTTATAGCAGCTAGAGCAATGAATGCTGGAACAGAAATATTAAAGCCTTTACTTGTTTCAAGTGGTGTTAAAGCTGCAGGAAAGGTTATTATAGGAACAGTTTTAGGCGATTTACATGACATAGGTAAAAACCTTGTAAAGATGATGATGGAAGGTAAAGGCTTAGAGGTCATAGATGCTGGCGTAAATGTATCGGCTCAAAAGTTTGTAGAGCTTGCCATACAGGAAAATGCACAAATAATAGCTTGTTCAGCTCTTTTAACAACTACAATGGGCGAAATTGAAAACGTAGTAAAAGTAGCTAAAGAAGCTGGGATTCGTGACAAAGTAACAATTATGATTGGCGGTGCACCTGTAACACAGGGCTACTGTGAAAAGGTATGTGCTGACATTTACACTGCGGATGCAGCTTCAGCCGCTGATGCAGCACTTAAAGCTTGTAAATCAAATTGATAGTTAGATTAAATTATTACTACCAAAAGCGGAACTCTGAAATATATTAGGGTTCCTTTTTGTAAGCAAAAGTTAGCTTTAACAAATATTATATTTAGCGTATAATTTTCATTAGATAAGATACAATGTTCTCATTTGAGGTTTGCACAGCTTAGCAGGTTACCAATAATTTCGCAAAGCACACTTATGGATACATATACCAGCTCTGTTATTGGTAATATTAAGAAAATAATTAAGGAATAAATCTTAAAACATGATTTGAAGGGAAGTTACTATTTAGTTATTCCAGAGGTGATAAAAATATGTTGAAACTTAAGATAATTGCATGTGATGTGCTAAATAGAGAAATATCTTACCTTGCAAGTCAATCAAAGAATTATGTTGATGTAACCTTTCTAAATCAAGGGCTACATAATACACCTGACAAGCTAAGGGAAATGGTTCAGGCTGAAGTAGACAAGGCAAATGGTGAATTTCCCTATAACTACTATAATACCTGTCCAAATTATGATTATATTATTGTTGGCTATGGCTTATGTAGCAATGGTATTGTCGGGATCACAAGTAAAAATATTCCTATGATAATCCCTAGGGCGCATGATTGCTTAACATTACTTATGGGATCAAAAGAAAAATACAAATCAAACTTTGAAAAATACCCAGGAACCTTTTGGTTCTCTAGTGGTTGGATAGAGAGAGGCTGGCAGCCGAGTGAACTAAAATACGCAGCGCTCTTGAAGGACTATACGCAGAGATATGGTGAGGATAATGCTGAGTATCTTATGGAAATGGAACAGAACAGTCTGAAGGACTATAAGAACGCTGGATTTATTAATTGGGACTGTTTCCAGAACAATGAATATTATAGGAGCGTTACAAAGGACTCAGCAATGTTTTTCAATTGGGATTTCCTTGAAATTGAGGGAAGTAGCTGTCTGTTGGGAAATATAATAAATGGAGAGTTTCACGATAGTGAGGTTCTAGTGGTTCCTCCGATGAGAGTAGTAAATGCATCCTATGGTGATGATATAATAAGATATTATTAGAAGTAATTAGAAGTAATTAGAAGTAATTAGAAGTAATTAGAAGCAAAGTAATTAAGTGGTTAAAGATAATTAAAAGTAGTTAAAGATAATTAAAAGTAGTTAAAGATAATTAAAAGTAGTTAAAGATATTAAAAGTAGTTAAAGACAATTAAAAGTGAGGTTAATACAAATGCTAGACAATTTATTAAGTAAAATCGTTCCTCTTGATATAGACGCTATGAAGGTTGCTCAGTTGAGATTGGATAGCCTTACTAAGCCACTTGGAAGTCTGGGCAGGCTTGAAGAGATAGTGGTAAAACTTTCAGGTATAAACTGCTCTCCAGATCCAAGAGTTAATAATAAAGCTATAGTTGTAATGTGTGCAGATAATGGGGTAGTTGAGGAAGGCGTGAGCTCTTGTCCCAAAAGTGTAACCGCAGCGGTAACGTGTAACTTTACCCGTGGTATAACAGGGATAAATGTATTTTCAAGGCTAACGGGGGCTAAATTAGTAATAGTAGATATTGGAGTTGATGCCGATATACCATATTCTACAATATTAGATAGAAAAATAAGAAACGGTACCTGGAATATAGCTAAAGGTCCTGCAATGACAAGGGAAGAAGCAATAAGAGGAATTCTGGCAGGAATTGATATTGTAAAGGACTTAAAGGCTGAGGGGATAAATCTTTTAGGAACTGGTGAGATGGGTATCGGAAATACTTCGACAAGTAGCGCAGTTACAGCTGTTTTTACTGGCATGCAAGTTAATCAGCTAGTAGGAAATGGAGCGGGCTTATCAAAAGAAGCTTACATAAATAAAATCGAAGTAATTAAACAGGCTATAGAAATAAACCAGCCCGACCCAAGCAATCCTATAGATGTTCTTGCAAAAGTTGGTGGTTTTGATATTGCTGGACTTACAGGTTGCTTTTTAGGAGCAGCTATCTACAGAGTTCCTATCGTTATTGATGGTTTTATTTCTGCGGTTGCTGCTTTAACAGCTGCTCGGATACATCCTGGGGCAAGGGACTACATGCTACCATCTCATGGGTCAGCGGAGCCTGGCACAAAGGCTGTTATGAAGGCTCTTGATATGGAACCTATGTTGAACCTGGGCATGAGACTTGGTGAGGGAACAGGCGCCGCTTTAGGCTTGCAGCTTATTGATGCAGCGGTAGCGGCCTATACTCAGATGGGGAGCTTTGATGACGCTGAAATAGAACAATATGTACCTCAAGAATAAAGGTAAATTATAATGTACACCAATAGTAGTAATGCTAGAACATTTTCTGGCTGTAATAGGGCTTATGGAGGATAGTATGTTCAAAGTTATAGTAAAAGTAAGTGAACAAACATATGAAATTCTAGCTACACAGGGGCAAAACTTACTTGATTTGCTTAGGAAAGCGCACATTGATGTTAATTCGACATGTAATGGCAATGGTACCTGTGGAAAATGCAAAGTCAAGGTTCTGCGGGGATATTTACCAGCTGCGTCCTCAAATGAAGCCAAAGTACTAGGCTCTAAAGTAATAGAGGCTGGCTACAGATTCACCTGCAGCTATAATATTCAATCTGACGTGGTAATTTTATTGGATGATGGCACTTTACAAGCCCAAATTGTAACTGAAGGCAGACAGAGATCGATAGTACTATTACCTATTGTCACAAAGGAGAATATCACTCTTGAAAAGCCTAATCTATCAAGTCAAACAGCTGACTTTGAACGGGTTATTAGTAATGATTTTAATGTAAACACCCCAAATATACAGCTAATTAGGATGATACCTGAGATTATAAGACAAAATGATTATAATGTATCATTGATAAAAATGGGGAATCAGCTATTAGGAGTTGAAGTTGGTGACACCAGCGAAACACTATATGGTGTAGCTATCGACGTTGGAACTACCACAATAGCAGCATATCTAATTGATTTATCAAATGGAGAAAAGCTTTGTGTACATTCATCGCTTAATCCTCAAAGGAAATTTGGTGCAGATGTTATTTCTAGAATTAAGTTTACTATTGATACAGAGGCTGGGTTAGTAGAAATGAACTCTCTAATAATAAACGAAATAAATAATTGTATTGAAGTTATGTGCAAGGAATCAAATATTTCAAGGACAAGCATATATGCAATTACCTTTGTAGGTAATACTACAATGATGCACTTCTTGCTTAAGGTATCTGCAAAGAATATTGCTGCTGCCCCATTTATCCCTGCAATAACTTCAATGCTAAATGCAAATGCAAAAGAACTGAACATCGACATAAATCCATTTGGGATAGCATGTTTTCTTCCAGCGGTTTCAGCGTATATTGGTGCAGACACAGTGGGTGCAGTGCTTTCTACTGGCATGTACCAGCAGGAAGAAATATCTCTTCTCATAGATATAGGCACAAATGGCGAGATTGTGCTGGGCAATAAGGATAATTTATATGCCTGCTCTTCCGCAGCAGGACCGGCTTTTGAAGGTGCTAACATTAGAAATGGAATAGGTAGTGTGAAGGGTGCGATAAACAGCATAACTTTGCAGTCAGGTATTAATTTTACGACAATTGGAACTGTAAGTCCTATTGGAATTTGTGGAACTGGAATAGTTGATGGAGTTGCTCAAATGCTTGATATTGGTATAATTGACGAAACTGGTAGGCTAGAGGAAAAGTGGGAACCAGCAGTAAACGAGCAGTCTGGTATAGCTCATAATATATCAGTAATTGATGGCATCAAAGCACTAATAATAAGTGGAGACATTGCGATAACTCAAAAGGATATTCGCGAGCTACAAAATGCTAAAGCTGCAATTGCAGCGGGAATTAATGTTCTTGTAAAGCAGTTAGGCATTGGCTTGGAGGATATAAAAAATGTATATCTTGCGGGTGGCTTCGGGACTTATATCAATATAAATAGTGCACTGAAAATTGGTCTAATTCCTTCAGAGTTAAAAGGCAAAATACAGACAGTAGGAAATGCAGCAGGACAGGGAGCAATTGAAGTACTACTATCGCAAGATAGCCTAGCGCAAGCAAATTTCATAAGTAAGAAGATTAACTATATTGAATTATCAGCCTCAAAAGATTTCAATGACTTTTATATTGATTGTATGATGTTTGAATAATGATTACTCAATATATCTACAGCAAATGTACATATTGATAACCTAATATAAATAATAAATAGCTAGCATAAATTACAAAGCAACATACATTATGTAACCTTATTTACTATAAATTAATACTATATATTATAAATTTCAAAAAACATTTGCTTAGAAAACTTTTAGAATGTCAACTTAATACTAGTCTTCCACCAACGTTCTATAACCATCCGATGCCATATATCATACGCATGGTGAGAACTCATCTTAAAAGCATCTTCAAGGAACGTCTTTGATATGGTATGGGTATAAATTTTCTGATAATTTTTCGAAAAATATATATTCCTATAAAATCATCACCTATATTAGCAATAATATCAACTATAAAATTCGATTTAATTGTTTAAAATATAGCTATGCAAAACAGCATATTATAAATTGATATAAATAATAAATAAAATAACGAAAATCTATATTACACGGGAGGAATTATACATGAATGATTGGAACCCTTTTGGTAAAGTTGATATGGAAATCGGGAGTTTTTTAAAAGCATCAGTTTTTAATAAGGAATACGAAAATGATAACATTGAAAAGAATGGAAATAGTGAAAACTATGAAAATAATAAAGATAATTCGGGAAAACATGATGCAGAATAGAACTATTAATGATAAGTGATTGGATACGGTTCTTCCTAAAAGTAAAAGCTATAAAGAGGTATTAATTTGCTTTATAAAATAAATCAAATAAACTTTATAGAATAAATCAAATAAAGGAGATATTTAATGTTTAAACATGATAAAACCAAGCTTTAAAAATCCTAACTCAGGTAATCAAGTAATGTAAAAGCATTTAAAAAATTTTAGAGAGTTGTCTACTTTTAGAATTAAAATTCTATCGAGAGGCAGCTCTCTAGTTTTATACTAGACTTTTGATCATGTGTAACCCAGGTGTAATAACTAAATATGGATAGACTATGATAAAATATAGGCATTATGTATACCTGTAAATAGAACTCATGGATTTAGTAAAAGCGCGAGATGAGGATAAAATTATGGTATAATGTTTATATTATTTCAATTATATAGGTAGGGGTCTAAATGAAAATATCAAAAATCTTAATAATTACACTACTGATTTTTGCAATGATATTCAGTTTTGTACCAACTTTTACATCTAATACACAGGCGGCTATGCAACAGAAACTAGAACTTCATGCATTTTATCCAGCTCAAATGGATTTTTCTGCGCAATCTCAAAAATATATAGATTCATTAGATTCTATAAGCTTCGCGTGGGGCAGGTTATATTCCGATTTATCTCAGGGAATTAACACCACTCTTGGTCAAAATGGTAATACTATGTTCTATTATCCAGAGGACTACATTGATGTTTTAAAATATGCTAAAAGCAAAAACAAATCTATTCAATTAAGTATATATTCTGATATTGCAAATTCCGAAAAGATTCTGCCATACAAGGATCAAAGAGCTAAGGCAATTGATACCATAATTGAATTTTTAGAGAAAGATATAAGTAATGGTGAGCAGATATATTTTGATGGCATTGTCATTGATATCGAGGGACTTCAAAATAAAGATTTAAAGGGCAATGTGGAACTTATAAACGGACAGACTATTGGTAGCTGGTATATTCAATTTTTAAAGGAGCTCAAGGGTGAGCTTAATAAAATAAATAAAAAAATGTTTGTTGCTGTTAATCCTTCACTAAACTATACAGTATATAATTATAAAGAAATTGCAGCTACAGCTGATAAAATGATAGTTATGGCCCATGACTATGAACCTCTTACTAAGCTCAATAAAACTGATATTCTGAAATACACAGGTTATGATTGTATTAATCCAGTAGATAGTTTAGCGCCAATTAAAAAGATACAGTCAGAAATTGAAGAAATTAAAAAAACCGTAAAAATAGCAGACTTAAAAAAAGTAATACTTCAGTTGAATTTTGATGCAGCACAGTGGATATTTGCTATACCTGTTGGTTCTTCGTGGAATAAAACAAGTAAGCTTGCAGTGAGTATGGAAGCGACCAATACACCCACCTATCTAATGATAAATGATCGTGTACATAACAAGAATGGCAATGGTGTGGGTATAGCATATGGCTACAATAATGAGCTTCAGAGTCCATTTATTCAATACTATAATTCGGCTGATAAAACACAAAATATAATAATTTATGAAAATAGCAAAAGCATTAAGGCTAAAATCGATTTGGCTAAAAAATATGGTTTTGGTGGAATATCTCTGTGGAGTTTGGCAAATGTTCCTGATTACACTGATACAACTGCAAAAGTTTATGGGTTAGATGTTTGGAGTAACATTCTAAATGCTCTCTCAATCAGTACAAATGTTGTAAGTGAAACAAAAGTCACCTTTGTTGATAAGGTGGTTGAGACCGCTGTCAGAAAGAGAGCTTCAAAAATCACAGGAACCATTTACAAATCTGATTTGAGCAAGGTGTACAGACTTTCTGTACCTGCGGGTGTTAAAACATTATCTGACTTGAAACAGCTTACTAATTTAGAATATTTGGATTTAAACAATACGCAAACAACCAATATTTCGGTTTTAAGCTATCTTAAAAATCTTAGAGTGTTATATTTACAGAGAAATAACATTACAGACATTTCAGCTCTTAAGGGACTTACAAAACTTGAGTTATTATCAATAAATGGGAATAAGGTTTCAAATATTAGTACCTTATCATCACTAACGCAGCTGTCGGAGTTATATATAACAGAAAATAGAATTACTAGTTATTCTCCTATAGCAAATTTGAAAAACCTGAATACTCTATTACTTAAAGGAAATAAATACACAAATTACACTATATTGAAGAATGTTAAAAAGGGACTATTGGAGTATGATTTTTAGGCATTTAAAAATAAAGAGGACTAGTATAGAAGCGTCGCTGAAATTATAATTGCGAAATTTGACAAGAAGAAAGTTACGTTGTATTCTGTTGATTATAGAAATAATTTGACGATTCAATGATTCTGTGTTTTGGAGAAGGGGACTTATGAAAAAGTATTTGTCTGGAAGTTGGATGGTAATAAAAAACTATCTGTTTGCAATGATTTTCTTTTGTATTTTTTTTGTGGGATTTTATTCAAAAGTTAGTCTTTTTTCAATAGCCATTTTTATAATAATGATTATGCTTATTTATTCTGAATCAGCACATTATGCGGGTGTTGATAAAAGGCGATATGGTAGTATTAGACCATATGAGGGTGCAGTATATGGATTGCTTGCAACAGTACCTTTTATAGTAATTCAAATCATTATTTCTCAGTTGAATTTGAGCTTTGAGGCTATCAATTTTGATGCTTTAAAGATAAATTTGATTAAGGGATTTGTTGCACCGATGCTATTTGTTGCGAAATTGGGAAAGTATACTATTTGGGGATTTATGATGGCCTGGTCTACTATAGTTCTATTCTCATTTTTGGGGTATTTTGCAGGATATAAGGGATTTGAGTTGACTGTAATTATTAGACGATTCTTTGGATTGCAGCCAAAGAAAAAAAGAACAACTAACAGGAATAGAAGGTAGATAACATGAATAAAAGTGCTATTGTTTCTGAAAGCTACAACTTAGCGGTTGAAGCTGGATTTAACAGTTTTTTAGAAGAACATGCCACAAGTGAAAATTGTGAAATAAAAATTAATGAAGAGAAATTAATATCAGAAATAGAAGATAAATGGTTAAACGAAGAGATCGCTGAAATCGGCAATATTACGCCATGTGAGTATATTAAATCGCTGGTTTCCTTGGAAGCGCTAGTAGAACTTTTTATAGAGATATCGTCTGTATCAGATGTAGGTGTGCCTGAAATACTTATTGATAGATTGAAGGAACAGGCTAAGCCAGCAGCAGACATGTTATTTGGCTTTGTAAAGGATTCATTAGCATCAAAAGATCAAAGTGAGAGTTTAGCAATATCACAGGCTGTGTATACTATTGGTTGCCTAAGGTGTAATGAATATAAAGAAAAGCTGATTGAACTCCTAATTGACTATTGTAGAGATGAGATGATTTCAGAAGCTATTTGTGCTGCTATCGCCTTGTATGATGACACTATTCTAGAAGATCTAATTAAGACATTTCATGAGACAGATCAAGACTTGGTGAAGGAGCACTTGCTCATCTGTGTAGCAGAAATTTCTAAGGAGCACCAATCTGATGAGATTTTCTACTTTTTGAAAAACGCATTTAGGGTTGTATCAAATCTGAAGCTTGTTGTTGAAGTCCTCGGAGATTATGGGGATGGAAGGGCAATACCTCTTCTAAGAGGATTTATATTAAAAAATATTAAGGAAATGGATCAGGCTACATTTAACCACATGAGAGCAGTTATAAAAAAGCTTGGTGGAGAAATTAATGATTTAGTATATAAATGAGTTATTTTAATAAGTGGTGGCACTAGACATCGTATAAGCCTTTATTCTCAGGTTACATCTATATTTTATACAAACAAAACGAAAGGATAACTACATCCTTTCGTTTTTATTTTATCCTTTTTAGGCATATTGAAACCAGTTATGAATATCCATAGTAATAAGGATACTCTAAAAATGACTAAAGGATGGTTTCTATGATAGTAGTAATTAGAAAGAAAAACATATTATTCGTTTCACTTTTACTCTTGTTCTCTATAACTGTATTTAGTATAGGGTTTGCAGTTGATTATTCAAAACCTGTTACTGGAACAAATGATGAAGTGCCTAGCAATCAAGTGCAAGTTAAGACTATTATCTTGGATGCAGGGCATGGCGGTATAGATCCTGGTGCCGTTAGTGACTACAGCGGACTCCGAGAGAAGGATGTAAATCTAAATATTGTAATGCTGATAAAAAGTCTCTTAGAAAAAGATAATTATAAAGTAATTTTGACAAGAGACTCTGATCAACTTATTCATGGTACAGAAGCAAAAAGTATATTGCAAAAGAGAAGAGAAGATCTGACGACAAGGAAAAAAATCATGGATGAATCAGGTGCGGACATTGTTGTTAGCATACATTTAAATAAATTTGCTCAGACTAAATACCATGGGGCACAGGTGTTTTTCCCTCCCAATTCACCTGATAGCCAAAGGCTAGCAAGCGAATTACAAAGTGCCATAAGGCTCAATGTAGATAATACCAATGATAGAGCTGCATTAGTCAAAAAAGAACCAATTATGATATTGAAAAATCTTAAAACTACAACAGTAGTGGTAGAGTGTGGTTTTTTATCCAATACAGATGAAGAAAAAAATCTTGCTACTGAGGAATATCAAAACAAACTAGCAGCTGCAATTAAAGGTGGAGTGGATAATTATTTCAAAGTGAAAAGTAAAGAATAAACTTTTAGTAAGTAGTTAAGGGGAATAAGCTTTTTCTTATAGAATTAGAAGTGCTTAGTAAATAGCAACATATAGACTTGCACTAACATAATTATAAAAAATATGTAGATGGATAGACATTTATTTTGTTATAATAAATAAGAATAGCCTTAAAAATATTAAATCAACTTTATTAGTGGAATTTATCAATTTGACAGATATGGTAGATGTGTTCCCAAGGGATACATCTACCATATCTGTGACTGTATGATTCTAGCTGGGGAGTTGAATTATTTAACAAAATGGAGAGTAAACGTGATTGTACTTAATTGTAATAATATAGATTTTTCATATGGGACAGAAATCATAATTCAAAATATTTCCTTTAGCCTACAAGAAAATGATAAAGTAGGTCTGGTAGGTGTTAATGGCGCTGGAAAGTCCACTTTATTCAAGATTTTAACAGGGGAGTTAAATCAAGAAAAAGGAGATGTTTTTATCTCTAAAGACCTTGTTTTGGCGTATTTAAAGCAGAATGCTGCTCTAAACACTGAAAATACACTCTGGGACGAGCTCCTTGAGGTTTTTAAAGATCTCGTGACGTTGGAAAATTCCATCAACACAATTGAAAAGGAAATCAGCACCACGACGGACCAGGAGAAATTATCATCCTTAATGAAGGAATACAGTAGACTAACTGAAAGATTTTCTTATCTTGGAGGATATGAGTACAATAGCAGAGTCAGAGGCGTGCTTCGAGGATTAGGCTTTGATGATAGCGAGTTTAACAACAAGGTAAATATTTTAAGTGGGGGTCAAAAAACAAGATTGGCATTAGCAAAGGTTCTTCTTGAAGAGCCTGATATTCTGTTACTTGACGAACCAACAAATCACCTAGATATTTCTGCCGTTGAGTGGCTGGAAGAGTATTTGAAGAGCTATAAGAAATGTCTACTAATAATTTCACATGATAGATACTTTCTTGATTCTGTTACAAATAGAACGATTGAAATAGAGAACTGTAACAGCACTGTTTACAACTGTAATTACTCAGCTTATGTAAAGCAGAAAGCCAGTAACAAGGAGATACAAGAAAAGCATTATCAGTTGCAACAAAAGGAAATCGCTCGTCAGGAAGCATTTATAGAGCAGCAAAGAAGATGGAACAGAGAGAAAAATATAGTTGCAGCTGAAAGTAGGCAGAAGGCTCTTGACAGAATGGCTAAGATAGACAAGCCAAGTGAAGCACCACAAAAGATTAGAATGAGGTTCAATCAGACAGTACTCAGTGGAAATGAAGTTTTAGACGTGGATTCAGTCTCAAAGTCCTTTGATGATAAAGAATTATTTAAGAATGTTAGTTTTAAAATCAGAAAGGCTGAAAGGGTATTTCTACTAGGACCAAATGGCTGTGGGAAATCTACATTGCTCAAAATATTAGCACAAAAGCTGGAGGTTACCTCTGGTAAATTCAACTATGGGGCTAAGGTCAATCTTGGTTATTATGATCAGGAGATGTCAGATTTAAATGAGGAAAACACTGTTTTAGATGAGGTATGGAGTGTAAATCAAAAGTTGATTCAAACTGAGGTTAGAAGTGCACTAGCATCTTTTTTATTTACTTCTGAAGATGTTTTCAAAAAAATATCTGTTTTAAGTGGTGGGGAGAAAAGTAGAGTATCGATGCTAAAACTTATTTTTTCGGATGCTAACTTTATTATATTGGACGAACCTACCAATCATTTAGACATAAACTCTCGAGAAATTTTAGAGGCGGCGTTAGATGAATACGAAGGTACAATGCTTATTGTATCGCATGATAGATATTTCATAAATAAGCTTGCTACAAGAATAGTTGATATTGGGACAAACCCTCCTATAGATTGTTTAGGTAACTATACCTTCTACACATCTCATTACAAAAAGAGTGGCACAAACGAAAAAAGTGAAGAGGTCATCATATCGGAAGCCAAGCAGACCCATATTGCCACAAAAGAAGATCGTAGTAGAATTCGGAAACTGGAGAAACAGTTATCAGATACAGAGAAAGAAATTGAGAAAACTGAACTACGGCTTAAGGTTATAGAAAATGAAATGGTTGAAGCTGCATCTGATCATATGAAATTGATAGAACTCAGTGATGAAAAACAAACAAAAGAATTAAGGCTAGAAGAATTATATTCTGTGTGGACAGATGTAACGGAACAGTTGGAAATATAGAAAAATAATGCTCAAAAATGCAACAGATTTATCGTTGATTAACTATTTAAAATAGGAGATAATACGAGTAACACGGCGATATTAGATGGAGGGATATTAGATGCTTTATCCTGTAGATAATGGAATAAGGGAAACAAAAGATTTATCAGGATTATGGGCTTTCAGAGCTGATAAAAACAATGAAGGTCATGAAAAAGGCTGGTATAAAAGTAAACTCAAAGATACTATTATTATGCCAGTACCAGCAAGCTATAACGATATAGTTACCGAAACCTCAATAAGGGACCATATAGGTGATGTCTGGTATGAAAGGACTTTTTACATACCTGTATCATGGGAGGATAAACGGATAGTTATTAGGGTTGGAAGTGCCACTCATCATGCAGTAATGTGGGTCAATGGGCAAGAAATTGCCAGACATAAAGGAGGCTTTCTACCTTTTGAAGCTGATATTACAGATTTGATAAGGGTAGGTGATGAGAACAGAGTAACTATAGCTGTAAATAATATTTTGGATTGGTCGTGCCTTCCATCAGGAGAGGTAAAGACCTATGAGGGAGATAGATATCCAAAAGGGTTCAAGACCCAAGATACATCCTTCGATTTTTATAATTATTCTGGTATTCACAGGCCTGTAAAACTCTATACCACTCCGAAAGCTTATATTGAAGATGTTACAGTAGTAACCGATATCGCTGGTAGTGACGGAAAAGTTAGCTATAAAGTTTTATTAAATGGGGAAGAAGCGCCTATAAGGGTTAAACTTTATGATGAGGAGGGTAATCTAGCTGCAGAAGGTAATGGTAATAATAATGAGCTTACTGTAAAAAATGCACATTTGTGGGAACCTGGTAAGGGATATCTCTATACGCTTAAAGTGGATTCCCTGGATTCAAAGGGTAATCTTGTGGATAGTTACCAGCTTCAGGTAGGCATACGTACGGTAAAAGTAGTAAACAAAGAATTTATAATAAATGGTAAACCATTCTATTTTAAGGGCTTTGGAAAACATGAAGATTCAGACATCAGAGGCAAGGGACTTGATGAGGCGATTAATGTTAAAGATTTTAACCTTCTTAAGTGGATTGGTGCCAATTCTTTCAGAACATCTCATTACCCGTATTCGGAAGAACTTATGCAACTTGCAGACCGTGAAGGCATAGTAGTAATTGATGAGGCTCCTGCTGTAGGCATGTGTTTTTGGAGTGAGACTAATACTATATTCAGAGAGGATAGAGTAAATGAAAAAACACTAAAGCATCATCTGAGTGTAATGGGAGAAATGATAAATCGTGATAAAAACCACCCATGTGTAGTTATGTGGAGTATAGCGAATGAAGCATCAACTAACGAGGAAGCATCGGTACCATATTTCACAGCTGTTGCAGCCCAAACAAGAAGGCTCGATACTACAAGGCCTATTACAATAGTACAAACTATGTCGCCTGGTGTAGATAAGGTAGGTCAGCTAGTAGACGTTATATGCATTAATAGGTATTTCGCATGGTATGCAGATCATGGACAATTGTCAGTAATAGAGATGCAGCTGGACATAGAATTGAAGGATTGGTATGAAAAGTATAAGAAGCCTATTATTGTTTCAGAATACGGTGCAGACACAATACCAGGGTTACATCAAATACCTCCTGTTACGTTCTCCGAGGAGTTTCAGTGTGAGTTTTTATCTAGATATCACAATTCCTTTGATCGGGCAGACTTTGTAATAGGAGAACATGTGTGGGCTTTTGCTGATTTTGCAACCAAGCAAGGCTTGACAAGAGTTGCCGGAAACAAGAAGGGTATATTTACAAGGCAGAGGCAACCCAAATCAGCAGCTTTTGTGCTTCGAGATAGATGGACAGGGAAACATTCAAAGTGGGAATAGGAAGTAAAATTTAACTTTGATAGAATCAGATTGAATATATATAACGTTTTCAAAAAGTCTATGGAATATTAAACTATTTTCGGAAAATTTAGTACTAAAAAATAAATTTTTCTAATGATATAATCAAATAACTTAGTCAAGAAAGGTGATAATATGTTGAAAAATACAGTTTCGTACGATAAAAAGGGCTTTATAATTGATGGCAAAAGAGAATTCCTTATTGGAGGAGAGTTCCATTATTTTAGAGTGCCATCTATTCTATGGGAAGATAGACTGAAAAAAATGAAAAGTACTGGTGCAAATTTAATTTCAGTATATATTGCTTGGAATATGCACGAACCACTAGAAGGTGTTGAAGTATGGGATGGAGACTATGACCTTAATCGATTTTTAGGTTTATGTCAGAAGTATGGCTTCTATGTTCTGATAAAGCCAGGACCTTATATTTGTGCAGAGTTGGATTTCGGTGGCCATCCTGACTGGCTTATAGAGAAAATAGCTAGAAAAGAGTTTAGACTTAGAATGCTGGATGAGGGTTATCTAGAGCAGTGCAGGAAGTGGTATAAAAGGGTTAGCGAGGTTATAAATCCTCACTTACATATCAATGGGGGCGCTATTATTGCTGCTCAAATAGAAAATGAATATGATCATCTTATTGAATATGGAGAAGAGACCATAACAGTAGAAGATGCTGTAAATTATTTGATGACCTTAAAAAGTATTATGGAGGACTATCACATAGATGTCCCTAAATTTGCAAATGAAGCTGCTTTCTTAAGAGGTAAGGGAGTTATTGATACTCGAACCTATTACCCTAATATTCCAGGACTATGGATGTGGGAATTTGACTCTTTTGAAGGAAAAATTATTGATTCAAAGAAATCTCAGACTGATTCACCTGTTATGATTTTGGAGCTTCAAGCAGGATGGTTTTCTCAAATCGGTGCACCAACATATGAGCCTGATCTTAGCGTAGTAGAAGGAGTTTCAAAGAGTGTTTTAATACAGGGAGCTTCTATAATTAATTATTACATGATGGTTGGAGGAACTACATTCCCATTTATAGGCGCTCGTGGTGATGTTTTCTTCTTAGGCGGTTTAGGTAACATAACAAGCTATGATTTTGGTGGTTCACCAGTGAGAGAAAGCGGAGAACTGCATAAGGACAAGTATTATTGGATTAAAGGATTTATTAGATTCTCAAAGGAATTTTCAGATATTATTTTAAGTAGTGATGGAAAAAGATATATCAATGTAATTTCTGGTGGAGAGGATGTAGCATTATTAACATCTGATGGAGCAATACCAGACTATTCGGTAGATAAATGCAATGAGAATTTTACTGTATATGAAGAAGGTAATGAGGCTGGTAGGTTCTTTTTCATTAGAAACCTTGAGGATGTCCGGAAAGATCTTACTCTGAGCATACCATGTGAATTAATAGGCAAAGGTGATATTACCTTTAAGGCATCAGTTAAGGCAAAAGAAACAAAAATGCTTCCAATAACGTTCAAGATTCCAGATTCAGAAGTAGTTATAAATTATTCTACCTCTGAGATACTGATGTCTAGCAAGTATGATAAGGATAGAGCATTTATTATGTATGGCAAACCAGGAACAACTGGTGAACTATGCATCAATCAGAAAAAGGAAAATATCAGCATAGCAGCCGGTGATGTTAATGTTTTAGATTCAGACTTTGGTTGTATTCTTCAATATAAGCATAACGGAATAATAATAGTTAAAATTCAGAATGTTACCTTGTTTATAATTGAAGAAACAATGATAGGTGGCATAGAAGAATTGCCAAACGGTTTGTTATTCAATAATTTTTATTATGTTGAAGAAGTAAAAGCAAATGGGTCTACAGAGATGGATTTACTTTTATTAGAGAATAGCAAAAACAAGCTACAATTCTACCCTATGGGAGTTGAAGCTAATGTAAACTACATTATGCTTGATGATCAAAAATATTCATTAGTAAAAGACGCTAAAACTGGAATGTATACTGGAACGTTTGATATTGGCACATATGGTAATAGGCCTGAACTTGAGTGGACTTCTGATTGGAGTTACAGTCCTGACACAGAAGAAATAAGCATAAACTATGATTATTCCTCTTGGACAAAATTAGAGAAGCCAATTTCACTTGAAGAAGCAGGGTTCATAGAACATGGATACTACTGGTATAAAACAGAGTTTGAATTGTCTAGCGATCCAGGAATGATTTTTATGGATTATATTCACAATGATACAGACAGAATGTTTATATATATAAATGAAAACTTAGTATACAAAAGTCATAACAAACAAATAAAGATGAAAGATATTTCAAAGGTCTTGAAGCTTGGTAAAAATGATATGACTATTCTTTATGCTAATGAATTTCATAATAAATCTCACCCACATGAAGGTGCGCTTGTAAAGTTCAGTGGTATAATGAATCCGTTTATTCTTCACGGTACGTATTCTGATGGAAGTGCATGTAATGTTTCAATAAAAGAATTTTATTTGAAGCAAGGACTAACAGGAATTAATTCGGGCTTTCATACTAGTGAATATAGTGACAGCAATTGGGTTAGTACTCCAGAATCACGTAAGTATGTAACTTCAAAGGAAATGGGACATATAGTTTGGTTTAGAAGAAAGTTTAGATATGACATAAGTGAAGAATTCAATGCTCCTATACAATTTATTACAAAGGAAGCTGATCAAAGATTAACGATATATGTTAATGGTCATGCAGTCGCTCGTTATGATATTCTTGGGCCACAACAGGAATTCTATATTCCTGAAAGCTTCTTGAAAAATGGGGAAGACAATGTTCTCTCAATTATTTTGGAATGCCCTGCCTTCTATGATGAATTACAGAGTGGATACAGGAGAGGATATATGCATAACCCTCAGATCGAAACTATATTTGTTGCAAAAAAGGCAAAGTTACAGATTAAGTAAAACATGGGCACCATTTTGATAATAAAATAATAAGTATCTTTATATAACTATTGGAGGACAAAACGAATTATACAAATTGTCCTCCAATAGTTATATTTACATATTAGGAATATAGAATGAAGGTTTCAAATTCTTTTAATTATATCTTGGAGTCTAACAACTTTACACAATAAGCATTGATGAATATATCACTATGTATCCCAATAATCAGTTTAGCAAAAACACTGCAAGTGGCACAAAGAGCTTGATTTGTGCTGTTGGGAGTGTTTTTGCCGTACATAAAAAATGACAATATCCATGAGTACAGAGCACCTTTTTACTTCCATTGAATTTTAAACCATTTTCAAAGTTTGTATACTACTTTCAAAAAAACTACTGTGATAATATTTAAGCAGGAAATAAAGCTTAGCATAAATAAAGGAAGCAGATTTAAGTCGGTTAAACTTTGATAGTTAAGCAATTAAAACCATGGGAGGATAATAAAATGAAAAGTAAGTTTATTAAAAAACTATTGTCTAGTGTATTGGCACTAACAATAGTGGCTAGTATGGCAGCTTGTGGCAGTAGCACAGAATCAGCTGATTCAACAGCAGCTGTAAGCTCATCAGTTGCAGAAGAGAGTAAACCTGCAGAACCAGTAACACTTAAGATTTTCTCAACTTCCCCAGACAGAGCTACTGGAGTTGGTAAGCTAGAGGACGATATCGCAGCTAAATACAAGGCTGAAAATCCAAATGTAACAATTGAATTCGAAGCACTTCAGGATGAACCTTACAAACAGAAGTTTAAGGCATATACAGCTTCAAATTCACTACCTGATATTTTCATGGTTTGGGGCCAATCAGCATTCTTTGGACCAGTTATGAAGGGCGGATATGCAGCTGAGTTAAATACAGCTGATTACGCTGATTACAAATTCGTTAACGGAACATTAGATGGTTATAGCCAGGATGGCAAGCTTTATGGATTGCCAAGAAATCTCGATACTATGCTTCTTTTATACAACAAAGCTATGTTCGATGATAATGGACTTAAAGTACCTACAACTTATGCAGAGTTGTTAGAAGTTTCAAAGGCATTCAGAGCAAAAGGAATAGCTCCTCTTGCAATGACTGGTAAAGACAAATGGCCACTTGGTATTTTATACCAAGATCTTGTATTAAAACTAAGTGGAAATCAGAAACTTATATATGACGCAATGGACGGAAAAACTACATTTGCAGCTGAGGCTGATCTTCTAAAGGCAGCTCAGATGGTTCAAGAAATGGCAGATGCAAAAGTATTCCAGGATGCATTTACTGCTTCTGATTACGGCGCAGCAAACAACTTGTTTGCACAAGAAAAAGCAGCTATGTACTATATGGGTTCATGGACAATGAATATGGCTGGAGATACAAACTTCTCAGAACACTTTAGACAAAATGTTGGTGCTACTTACTTCCCAGTAATTGATGGTGGTAAGGGTACTGCTGGAGATGCATTGGCATGGTGTGGTGCTGGTTATGCTGTATCTGAAAAGTCAGCTAATAAAGCTGAAGCTATTAAATTATTAAACTATATGATGAAGCCTGAAAACAGTGCAAAATTATCTTGGGAGACAGGTGCTCAGGTTCCAGCTCAAGATTACAGTGCATTTATGACTGGAAAAGAAAATCAATTACAAACTCAAATCACTGCATTAATCGCATCAGCAAAGACTACAAGTGCATTATCTTGTTGGTATGATAATTCTACTCCTGCAATGAAGACAGATGGAGAAAACTTGTCACAGAAACTTGCTGCTAAACAGTTAACACCCGAACAATTCTTAGCAGAATGTGATAAAGCAGCAACAGCAGCTAGAGGTAAATAATAAAAAAATAGTAACGTAAATAATATTTGATATAGGGCAGGGAAAGTCCCTGCCCTATAATTTTAACAAAAAATAGGTGGGAATCTGCGATGCATAAAATTTTGAGTAACAAACTTACAATATTTTTACTTGTTTTCCCTGGATTATTACTTTTCATATTTGCACTTTTTGTTCCTATCTTTCTAAGTGTATATTACGGTATGACAGATTATTCCGGAATGGGTAAACTTAATTTTATTGGATTTGACAATTTCATTAATATCTTTACAAATGACCCAGTATTTTGGCATTCAGTACGAAACGCTTTATTGCTTGGCATTGGATTTGTAGTCATTCAACATCCACTTTGCATAGTTTTTGCAATATTATTAGATAGAATAGGAAACAAAATCGAAAAGGTTTATAGGACTGTGTTTTTTATCCCCTGCGTTATATCCACTGTTGTAACTACAAAGATGTGGGTAAATATTTTAGATCCAAATGTCGGTATGCTAAATAAAGTATTAGATGCAGTTGGATTAGGATTTTTAAAGCAGGAGTGGCTAGGAAACCCAAAGACAGCACTTTTGTCAGTTTTATTTATTTGTATTTGGCAGGGCTTTGGATGGGGAATGCTTATATATTATTCTGGTCTAAAAGGTATCTCAGAGGAATTATATGAAGCAGCCAAGATTGATGGAGCTACATCCATGCAGGTATATTCAAGAATCACACTCCCTCTACTAAAACCCGTTATTAGAATCAATGTAACACTAGCGATGATAGCTGCTTTAAAACAGATGGAAACTGTGTACCTCGCAACTAATGGTGGTCCTGGTGATGCCACTCAATTTTTGGCTAATTACTTGTATATTCGAGCATTTTCAAGATTTGAATATGGATACGCTAATGCCATATCAGTAATATTCGTAATTATTTGTTTACTTGCGACAATTATAAGTAACAAATTACTTGCATCAGATAAGGAAGGGTATTAGGAGGCGATAACGTGAGATACGGAAAAGAAGGAAAAAATAGAGTAAAAATTAATGAAGCCAAAGTAAGTACAAGTAATAAAATAATTATTGCATTTTTAACAGTGTTTGCTTTTTCTTCACTATTCCCATTAATTTGGCTTTTAGATTTTTCGTTAGTAAAAGCAGGAGATTTATTTGCTTCAAACATTTTAATTTGGCCAGATCCTCCATTGTGGAGTAATTATGCAACTGCATGGGTAGATGGTAAGATACCGCAATTTTTATTTAATAGTGTATTTGTTACATCTTTGACTATAGTTATTACCATATTTGTATCTATTACAATGGGATATGCTTTTACAAGGATGCGTTGGAAACTCAGTAAGTTTTGTTTGACTCTTATTTTACTTGGTATGATGATACCAATTCATGCGACATTACTACCAAACTTTATTGTATTTAATAAGTTGGGTCTTATCAATTCATATTTAGGACTACTTATTCCTTATATAGCGTTTGGAATGCCAGTAGGTACTTTTATTATGACTGGGTTCTTGGAATCAATTCCGGTTGCACTTGAGGAATCAGCAGTCATTGATGGGTGTGGAGTATTTAGAATAATATTTAGCATTATATTACCATTATTGAAGCCAGCTATGGTAACAGTGGCAGTTATGACCTTCTTATCTACTTGGAATGAGTTTATCATGGCAGTTACATTCTTGAACGATGACAAATTAAGAACATTACCTTTTGCAGTAATGAATTTTGCAGGACAGTATTCATCAAATTATTCAGTTCAATTTGCAGTCATGATGATAACTGCTATCCCATCTGTAATAGTTTATATATTCCTTAATGAACAAATTACTAAAGGGGTAACGATGGGTGCAGTAAAAGGATAAATTTGAAAAATAATGTTGAAAAATGTATAAAAACTGGTATAATGGTTCTAAAGAACATACGTCCTTGAATAGGGGATTATCATATGAATATTAAACGATGGTATCTTGATCTCAGTATAAAATACAAAATATTATTATTTATTTATACATTAATAGTATTTGTATCACTTATACTGGGATTTTATTCATACTTCGCTTCTGAAAAATATACAGTAAACAAAATAAATAGTTCAAAAATGGAAGTTCTAAATCAACTAAACAGTAGCATATCTTTTTTAATTAATGATGTAAATGATATATCATTGTATTTATCCCTTGACCAAGGGGTACAGGAATTCTTGTCTAAAACACAGGAAACACGAGAAAATTCTGAATTAAAAGATTATAACACTTATCCTATTTATAACTCACTAGAATTTATTATGAATCTAATTGCTTCAAAAGGATATATTGGTTCAGTACTCATATATAATGAAAATGGTCTACCACCATATACTGCTAGCACAGACAGAGGTGGAATACTTAGCGATTTTTTTAGGGTAAAAGATAGCCAATTTTATCTTGAAGCAAAAGCACTTGAAGGAAGTCTTCTTTGGGAGTATCTGCCTGTAGGAGATAGTACCATTTTTGAGAATAATGTATCAAATAAGCTGGTAATGTTCCGAATTATTAAAGATTTTGATTTTGATCTTGGAGAAAAAGGCTTTATGGTAATAACAATTAATGAATCCAGTATAAGAAGTCTATATCCTACTACATTAAATCAAAATAATGAAAGTATTTTAATAATTGATTCTAATGGAAGGGCAATTTCAAATGATGGGCAAGCTAGTAACAATTTTACAGAAAAAGACATAAAGACACTCTCAAAATCAATTAGTAAAAGCAAAGGGAATTTCATTGATACTATTGCTCAGACCAAAATGTCGATCAACTATAGTAAAATAGCAAACACCGATTGGAAAATAGTTTATCTGGTGCCGATGGATAATATGGTTGGTGAGCTGAATTCTATAAAAGTAATAACTATACTTATTGTTTTAATATGCTTGATAGTTTCATTTCCATTGACACTAATTATTTCAAGTTACTTAACAAAACCTATAAAATTGCTACTTAAATCAATGAAAAGATTCCAAGAGGGCAATTTTAATGAAAGAGTAAAGTTTAAATACAATGATGAGATAGGAATGCTTGGTAAAGGCTATGACGACATGGTTGAAAACATTAAAGAGCTAATAGACAAAGCATATATACTTCAATTAAAAGAACGTGAAGCGGAACTTGATGCGTTGCAAGCACAGATAAACCCCCATTTTTTGTATAATACTTTGGATACAATATTTTGGAAGGCTGAGAGAAGTGGAAATAAAGAAATCGGTGAAATGGTCTATTCACTTTCTAAATTATTCAGGTTGAGCTTAAATAGAGGTAAAGGATCAACTCTTGTATGCAGGGAAAAGGAACTAATAGAGCACTATCTACTATTACAGAAAATGCGCTATAAGGAGCATCTAGAGTATACTATAGCAATTGATTCAGATATATTAAACATGGTTATTCCAAAGCTTATTTTACAGCCGTTTATTGAGAACTCTATTCGTCATGGAATTGAAACAAAGGAATTTGGTGGAACTATAAAGGTTAGTGGCAAATTGCTGGGGGATAAACTATGCTTTTTAGTTGAAGACGATGGTATAGGGATGAGCCAAGAAAAAATAGAGCTTATTACGGGAAGCAAAGATGAAAAAATTACAAGTGAGTCATATGGAAATGGAAGCTATGCAGTTAAGAATGTAAATGATAGATTGAAGCTAAATTATGGAGACAACTATACTTTGAAGTTTACCAGTGAGTTAGGCAAGGGGACAACTGTAGAATTAGTAATCCCAATATTGCCAAGTGAATCTCAAAGGGAGGAAAAGTAATGATAAAGCTGATGTTAGCAGATGATGAGATAGAGATTAGACAGGGCATTAGAGACATGATTGACTGGCAAGCACATGGTATATATGTGTGTGGTGAAGCAGGCAACGGAAAAGAAGCAATTTCTCAAGTTGAGAAATTGGGGCCACAAATTATATTAGTTGATATCGGTATGCCTATTATAAATGGCTTAGAGCTTATTGAGTACTTGTCTATTAACAATCCATCCATCAAAACAATTATAGTGAGTGGCTATGATGATTTCACATATGCGCAAAAGGCCTTGAAACTAGGTGCATCTGACTATTTACTAAAACCCTGCAGACCTCAGGAGATTTTACAAACTGTTTTAAAATTAGCGGATCAGATAAAAAACGAAAACAAAAAGGTGGATAATTTAAATAAACTTAAAACTCAGCTTAGAGAGAGCTTTCCACTACTGAAAGAAAAATTTCTTCTACGCCTGCTTAAAGAACAGAATAAATACTTAGGGAGTGTTGAGGAAAAAGCAGAATTCTTCAAACTGAATATTGAATTAACTTGTGTTAAGGTTCTGCTTATTAGCATAGATAATTACTCATCACTTGTAAAAGAGTTGGGTAATGAGGATGTAGAGTTATATAAATTTGCAGTAAAAAATATTTCAGAAGAAATAATAGGGAACCATTATAGATGCGAAGTTTTTGGTGTAGATGATGACATTGCAATAGTATTAAATTTTGAGATGAACCAGGATGAAACCCTTTTAAAAGATTTACTCAAACAAATAAGAAGTAACGTAAACAGCTACATGCGCTTCACTGTAACAATAGGTATAGGTCACCATTATAAGAAATTTTCCGGAATGCACAGCTCATATAATGAGGCACTGCAGTGCTTAGAAGCAAGATTCTTTATTGGTGAAAATGCTATAATTGATTATGGAGATATAAGCTCTTGTGAACCAGGTGAACAAATATTCCCTATTGAAGAGGAGATGCACATAATAACCGCGCTTAAAACAGGCGAGCGAGATGAGCTAAATGCAGCTCTTGATATATTCTTTGAGGATATTAGTAAAAATAATAATACAAAGCAGGTTTTAAATTCGTGCATGGCACTGTTACTTTCCATATATCATTTATGTATTGAACGAAATATAAATGTAAATGAGATTATGAACCAAAATAGTCTGTTTGAAGAGATTTTTAAGCTTGATACTGTACATCAGCTTAAAAGTAGACTGCTAGAAACAATAAATACTGTCTTTGATAAACTATATAAAGGTAAGAATTTTAATAAAATTGTTAGTATGACAGTAGATTTTATTAATCTGAACTATCAAAAGGATATTAACCTTGAAATTATCGCTCATGAGCTTCATTTCACAGCTGGATATATTGGGCTGCTTTTTAAACAATCTATGGGTATAAGTTTTGTAGATTATCTTCACAAAGTAAGAATTGGAAAAGCCTGTGAAATATTAAAGGACTATAGACTAAAGACATATGAGGTGTCAAATCAAGTTGGATATCTGGATGAAAAATACTTCACTCAGATATTTAAAAAAATTACTGGTATGACCTTTACTCAATATAGAGATAATTTGTAACGAATAATTTAATAATTTACAAATTGTTCAATCAATTTGTTCTTTGGGAAAAAGAGTCCTTTTTAACATCTATATTAAAGGTGTTTTATTTGTTTATCATATAAAATACTAGAGTAAAGTTATAAACACATTGCGTAATATTGAATTTTTAAACCATTTTATAAATTTACATACTATATAATGCAATAAATTACCTATATTATTTTAAATAGTAAGGATAGATTATCTTTTATACTTTAGAAAACCAATAATAAGGAGGAGTAAACGGTGTTCAGAAAGTTTATCACATTTTTGATTGTTGTAAGTATGTTAATGTCTAGCATGTTGATGCCGGTAATGGCTGTTGAGCAGCAGAAGGTTAATCAATTTTCAGATATTAGCAAACATTGGGGTTCTAGTAGCATTACAAAATGGACTCGAAATGGGTTGATTTCGGGTTATAAGGATGGAACCTTTAAACCAAATGGCTTTATTACGAGAGCTGAGTTCTGCGCTTTGATAAACAAGGTCTTTGGTTATTCAAAGAAGAGTACAGAAAACTACTCAGATGTTCTAGTAAGCAAATGGTATACAGAGGTTTCGGCCATTGCTAAAGCAGCAGGTTATACAAAAGGCTGGGCTGATAACACTTTTGAAGGTAATGAACCTATTAAAAGAGAAGAAGCAGTGCTTGCACTGGTTAACGCATTCCAACTATCTAGCGTAGATAAGGGAGAATACTTATCAAAATACACTGACCTTAAAGCTTATAAGGGTATTGCAAAGGATGCTATTGCAGCCATGATTGCCAATGCAGTTATAAGCGGCTATCCTGATAAAACCTTTAGGCCTGAAGGTAAAATCAGTCGCGCAGAGAGTATCGTACTTTTTAATAAAATTATAGGCAGCTGGATCAATACTTCTGGAAATTTTAGTGATAAAGTTATTCAAGGTAATGTAGTAATAAATACTGCAGAAGTTACACTAAAGGATGCTGAAATAACAGGTAACCTCTACCTTGCAGAAGGAATTGGAGAAGGTGAGGTCACTCTTAATAATGTAAAGGTGAAGGGTAAAACTTTTATTTCCGGTGGCGGGGAAAATAGCATAAATATAGACAACTCAGTACTAGCTGAAGTTATTGTAAATAAAGAAAATGGTAAAATCAGAATTGCCGATTCTGGAAGTACGATAGGTAGTTTAATCTTCAAGTCTGGAGGTAAATATGAATCAGTAAATTCCTCAGGAACGAATCTGATGAATATTGTTATTGACAGTAGCACTCCTCCGGGACAAATTATAGAACTGTCGGGAAGTATAGGAGCTATAGTTTGCAATTCTCCAAAGGTGATAATAAAAGTACTCTCAGGAACAAAGGTAGCTAGTCTCACAATTAGTAGCGGAGCTAGTGGTACAGAGTTAGTGGTAGACGGCAAGGTTACTAGTGCAATTATTAATGCGGACAATGTAAAGGTTAATGGAACACCAATCTCAAATGGTACAACAATGACTATTGATTCGACAACAAATAAGTCCACAGGTAGTAACAGTAGTAATAATAGTAGTAATAGCGGTATAGCTATTCAAGCACCAATTGAACTTGCTGTAAGTATGTCAGCATATAATTCAGCCAGCCTCAATTGGGCACAAGTTATAGGTGCAACAGGCTATAATATATACCGCTGCGCTACAATTGACGGAGAATACACAAAAGTCAATACTTCAGCTATAGTAGTTGAAACCAGCTATACTGATATGGGACTTTCTGCCGGAACCAACTATTACTATAAGGTTTCAGCAGTTAATGCTAGTGGGGAGTCAGCTAAATCGGCAGCGCGGTCTATAAAGACAGCTCCTCAAACGCCAACCGGGCTTGCCGTAAGTTTCTCGGCAAATAATAATTCTATCAACTTAAGTTGGACACCAGTTACAGATGCAGCAAGCTATCGTATATACCGTTCTAATACTGTTAATGGAATATACGAACAAGTTAATGCTTCAACTGTAATAGCAACTAGCTATACTGACGCAGGTCTTTCTGCTGGAACTGACAATTACTATAAGGTCTCGGCAATTAACACTAATGGAGAGTCAGATAAATCAATTGCAGGTTTTGCAAAAATACCAGCTACACCTGTAGCAGGTGACTGGAAGCTTGTATGGAATGATGAATTTAATAGTACACCAGGCACAGGTGTGGATACTGATAAGTGGACCTACGAAGTGTCAGGCGATGGTTTTGGAAACAGTGAACTTCAATATACTACCGATAAGACAGATAATGTATATATTGAACAGGATCCAAATGATCCCAATAACAGGCTTTTAACAATTAAAGCTATCAAAGAGAATTATCTAGGAAAAGAATATACATCTGGAAGAATAAAGACAGGTGGAAAATTTGATTTTACATATGGCAAAGTTGAAATGAAAGCAAAGCTCCCTTATGGAAATGGAGTAGGTTGCTCGTTGTGGATGCTTGGTAGTAATTTTGCTAATGTAGGTTGGCCGGCTAGTGGTGAAATTGACATTATGGAATGGGTTGGTAAGCCACAGTCTAAAATATATGGTACTATTCACGGGCCAGGTTATAGCGCTGGCGAAGGTATTGGAGCTTGGCATGAGAATTCTGATGGATTCTCCAATAAGTACCATACTTATGCAGTAGAATGGGAACCAAATGTGATTCGTTGGTATTTAGATGGCAAGATGTATGCAGAGAGAACACCTGAGGATATATCAGGAAAGGACTGGGTATTTGATCATGATTTCAATATTATTCTAGGCTTAGGCGTAGGTGGAACATGGCCTGGTAATCCAGATGGGACAACAGTCTTCCCTCAGAAGTATACAATTGACTATGTACGTGTATACCAACGTGCAGGTGATGTATATCCTGTACTTCCATATAGAGATTTAGTAAAAATAAAAAATGTACAGACAAATAAATTTGTAACTACTGATAAACAAAATGGTGATTATCTTTATTCAAATAGGGATAGTGCAGGCGCTTGGGAGACTTATGAATTGAAGGATCTGGGCAAAGGTAATACCGCAATAATTTCTTTGTCCAACTACAAGTATTTAAGTGTATCTGAGATAGACTTAAAACTCGTAGCAAATAAAGAAACTATTGGAGATTCGGAGACATTTCAATTATCTCGTTTCGATGATGGTACCACGGCTCTAAAATGTTCGGCAAATAATAAATATGTAACTATATCCGATTCAAATATACTAAAAGCCTCAGCTTCTTCTATAGGAAATACGGAAAAGTTTTTAATTTATAGTTCTCCTGAAGCACCGGAGAATCTATCGGCAAACTCAGATACAAATAGCTCAGTAGATTTAGGCTGGTTAGCTTCAGAAGGAGCAACGGGCTATAATGTATACCGCTGTGCAACAAGTAATGGAACATTTGTAAAAGTAAACAATTCTGCTGTAATAGAAACTATATTTACTGATTTAGACTTGACAGCGGGTACAACTTATTACTATAAGGTGACAGCCCTAAATGCAAACGGAGAATCCGATTATTCAAGTACATTGCCAGCGACAGTACCTACAGAACTTACTCATCCTGCAGCACCTACTGGAATAAAGATGAACTCAAGCACGGAAAATTCAGTTAATTTGGGCTGGAAAGCAGCTGTATTTTCTGAAGGATATAATATTTACCGTTCTATAACAAGCGATGGTACATACGAAAAAGTAAATACTACTGCTGTAACAGGAACCAGCTTTACAGATATGGCTTTAACTACTGGTACTGTCTACTACTATAAAGTTACGGCTGAAAATATTAAAGGAGAATCGGATAAATCAGGAGTGCTCTTTGCGTCAACCTCAGGATATTTAATATCTGGGGCAAAATCCTATTCCTATATCATTGCAATGGCAAACTCCAAAATTTTAGAGGCCAACAGTAGTAATAATATGACCCCTTTAAAAGCAACTGCAAGTGCTGCAGTATCAGATTCTCAGTTGTTTGAGATTATATACAAGACTGATGGGGATGTGGGCTTTGCATCTAAAGCTTTGAACCAACTTGTCTGTGCTGATTCTTGGAATGTAACAGATTTTCAACTGTTCCCTAGAAGTGCCTATTCCGCCACTCCTGGTGATTGGGAATCATATACACTAATACCTCAAGACGATGGAACAATGGCGATACGGGCTAAAAACGGTGGCAAATATGTTTCAGTAGATGCCTCCTCAGGTATTCTAAGAGCGACTAGTAGCACTATAGGTATAAACGAAAAGTTTATTATTGTTACACCAAATACCCCAAGTCAACCTACAGGACTTACTGTAACTAAGTATTTGGACAAGTCTGTGGACTTAAGCTGGACGGCACCAAAAGCTTCTGCTGTAGTGGGTTTTAATGTATATCGTGCTAACACCAGTGGTGGTGAATACAACAAGGTCAATACTACACTTGTTACAACTAGTAGTTTTACAGATGTTAGTGTAGTTCCTTCTACTACTTACTTCTACAAAGTTGCAGCATTAAATGCAAGGGGAGAGACCAAATCTTCAGAAGTTACTGTAACGACACGAAACGGTGCGTTACCTGCAACACCGACTGGACTTAATATTGGAGCAAGTACTTCAACTTCAGTAGACTTAAACTGGACAACTGTAGCAGATGCTGACAAGTACAATGTATATCGTTCCGCAAGCAGATTTGGAACATACACAAAGGTTGATACTGTCGATACAGCAAACTATTCAGCTTCAGGCTCGGGCTATTACTACTATGAAGTGACTGCAGAAAATGAAAATGGTGAAACCGCTTTTTCAGAACCTGTATCACTGGAAATGAGTCTATTCGGTTCTAATGTTTATGTATTTTCGTCAAATGATTTACCACAGTCAATTCAGAAAATTTGTGATGAAGTATATGAAAATCAAAAATCTGCCGAGACTGCTCAGTTTGGTGATGGCCGTGTTGCACTGTTTTTCAAACCGGGCACGTATAACACTTCTGTCAAAGTTGGTTACTATACACAGGTAGCCGGGCTAGGACAATTGCCTACCGAAACTACTATTAGTGGGTTGACTTCAGAGGCTGCTTTGCCAGATGACAATTCAACGTGTAATTTCTGGCGTAGTGCAGAAAATCTAACTGTAAATAGTGATACCAAATGGGCTGTATCACAGGCAGTTTCATTAAGGCGTATGAATATTAATGGTAATTTGGCACTATTCCAAGCCGGTGGATGGGCAAGTGGAGGTTACCTTGCAGACTCTTATATAAGTGGGGAGACAAACTCAGGAGGACAGCAACAATGGTTCTCAAGAAACACGGATTGGAGCAAATGGGGTGGCAATGTTTGGAACATGGTTTTTGTAGGTATTGCTGCAGGAAAGGCTCCAGCGGGAACCTGGCCTGAAACTAATTATACTACAGTTGAAAAAACACCAGTTGTAAGGGAAAAACCGTTTCTTACAGTTGATGAAGCTTATAACTATAGTGTATTTGTACCAAAGTTTATACAAGACGTATCTGGGGTTTCTTGGAAAAATAAAACAATTGCAGAACAAGGAGAGTCTATATCTCTTGATGAGTTCTATATTGCAAATGCACAGACTGATACTGTAGCTACAATTAATTCTGCACTCAGCCAGGGTAAGCATCTATTGCTAACACCGGGCAAATACTATTTAGATCAACCTATTGAAGTCAAGAATGCAGATACAGTTGTGCTTGGTCTTGGATTGGCATCACTGATTTCTACAAATGGAAATGCATGTATGAAGATTGCTGATGTAGATGGCGTTAAAGTAGCAGGAATTTTGTTTGATGCAGGGGTTAAAAATTCGCCTGTATTGCTCGAGGTTGGAGAAGAAAACAGTTCAGTAGACCATTCTTCTAACCCAACATCTCTTAGTGACCTGTACTTTAGAGTTGGTGGAGCTGGTCTAGCAAAAGCAGATGTTTGTATTACAGTTAACAGCAACAATGTTATTGGCGACAATTTCTGGGTATGGCGTGCAGACCATGGCGAAGGATCTGGTTGGGATTCTAATACCACCATAAACGGTATGGTGGTAAATGGTGATGATGTGACAATGTATGCGCTAATGGTAGAACATTTCCACCAGTACCAAACCTTATGGAATGGTAACGGAGGAAGAACCTATTTCTATCAAAGTGAGATACCATATGATGTTCCAGACCAAGCGGCTTGGATGAGCCACGATGGGACTGTTAATGGATATGCATCATATAAGGTGGCTGACTCTGTAACCTCTCATGAGGCTTTTGGATTAGGTATATATTCATTTCATAGGGATGCAACAATAGATCTTAATAATGCTATGGAAGTACCAGATCATCCTGACGTTAAAATACACAATGTATGTGCGGTTATGTTGGCGGGAAATCCTGGAATCTCTCATGTTATTAATAATCTAGGCGGAGCAGTGACGAAAGCAGGTCAGAGACAGGCAGTCACTGAATATTCTAATGTAGGCAAAAAAGTAATGACACCAGTGATGACACCAAGTGCAGGGACATACACCTCTGCTATTCAAGTAACTATGAAATGTGGAACTGTTGGTTCAACTATCAGGTATACTACAGATGGGACAACTCCTACTGAGACTTCAACAGAGTACAATGGAGCTATAAATGTAGCTAATTATGCCTCTATCACGGTGAGAGCCTTCAAGGCAGGTCTTACGGCCTCTGATGTTGTAACTGCTAATTATTCAGTTGATGAAACTGCTATAGACCGCAGTATCATTGATAATGGAAACTTTAATACTGACACAACTGGATGGGATAAGATTGTAAATGATGGCTCCAATGCAGCGTTTTCAGTTGAAAGTAACAAGCTTAAGGTGAACTCAACAAATGATGGACCTAATACTTGGTCTACCATGTTGATGCAGGGGGGTCTACCACTAGGAGTAGGTAAGACATACGTTCTATCCCTTGATATCAGTGCAGATATAGCACGAGATATTAATCTGTGTATTGAGAGCGGTGCTAATAATACCATCAAGTATTTGGATACAAAGACAATTAGCATTTTAAAAGATACCACTACCACTTACACTTTTGAGTTTATACCAACATCACAAGAAAGCGACGCTAAGCTTGTATTCTTAATGGGCGCAAGCAGCAAGGGAGCTCATAGCATCTATCTAGATAATGTTGTTCTTTGGGAGAAGGACCTAGCTGCGCCTGATCAGGTTAAGACACCTACAATCAGTCAAGTATCAGGAACTTACAATGTTGCACAGACAATCAGTTTGACATGTGCTACAGCAGGTACATCAATCAGGTATACAGATGATGGTTCTGAACCAACAGCAGAGAATGGAACAGTGTATACAGCACCTTTCAAGGTATCTGATGATAAAACAATTAAAGCTATAGCCTATAAGGACGGTTTGAAGGTTTCAGCTGTAGCAAGTGAAACCTATACATTTACTGATAACTTTGCATTAAATAAACAGGCAAAAGCATCAGCAGGCGGTACTACTGCAAATCGTGCATTTGATGGTATGCTGAATACTCGTTGGGAATCGGGCACAGCTGACAGCGATGATCCTCAGTGGATTACGGTAGATCTTGGTGCTAGCTATAGCGTTTCAGGCGTAAAAATAGCATGGGAAGGCGCAGCTGCATCAGTTTACAAGATACAGGTTTCAAATGATGCTGCAGCATGGACGGATCCTACATATACATCATGGATTGATGCATATTCTACAACAGATGGAAAAGGTGGAGAAACAAGGGACATAGCCTTTAATGCTGCAGTGACAGGACAATATGTAAGGATGTATGCTACAAGCAGGTTAACAGGTTACGGTTACTCAATTTGGGATTTAGAGGTATATGCCAACAAGATTGCAACCCCAGCAATTGCAAATAGTGGAACAGATACTGAGAAATCTGTAACCATTACCTGTACTTCTGAAGGAGCATCTATAAGATACACCACCGACGGCACTACGCCTACTTCAACGAATGGTACATTATATGCTGGACCGTTTAATCTATCAGGTACGACAACTGTTAAGGCTGTTGCTTACAAGATGGACATGAAAAATTCTAATATTACAAGTAGCATAATCAAGTTTAGCGACAATTTAGCTAAAGATAAAATAACCACAGCGTTAACAGGCACTGCTGGAAATGCAACTGATGGTAATGCTAATACTCGTTGGGAATCAGCACAGGTTGACCCTCAGTGGATTACGGTAGACCTAGGTAAAAGTGAAAATATAAGAAAAGTTATTCTCACCTGGGAGACTTCAGCAGCCAAAGACTACAAAATACAGGTGTCGGATACTAATGATTCCAATGCTACGTGGACCAACATTATTACTAAGACAGCAATGCCAAGTGGCCATACAATGGATGAAACACTAGCAACGCCTGTGTCAGGAAGATATGTTAGAATGTATGGTACAGCGAGGGCTACAGCTTGGGGATATTCAATATTTGAATTCGAAATCTACGGCGCTGCAGCCACCACTACAGAAAAAGTGGCAACACCAGTGATTACACCTCTTGCTGGAACGTATACTACACCACAGGCTATAAGCATAAGTTGTGAAACTGCTGGTGCAACAATTAGATATACCCTTGATGGTACAACACCTACAAAGACAAATGGTACTGAATATACTGGTGCTTTTGATGTAACGACAAGCTCATCAATACAGGTCATTGCGTACAAAGATGGTATGACTGACTCAGAAGTTGCGTCTGCTCAATATGTAATAGAAGCAACTGTACAACCAAGTAATCTTATACTCAACGGTACCTTCGATACTAACACCGACAACTGGATTAAATATGTTGCAGATTGGGAGTATGCTAAAGCGGAGATTTCTGTTAATGCGGGCAGCCTCAAGGTAGACTCCACCTACGCTGGATATTTAGACTGGCATGTCCAGCTTTCCCAGACAGGCTTACACTTTGAAGCAGGAAAGACATATACGCTTTCCTTCGATATAAAAGGAACTTTAGCAAAAAACATTACAGTTGCGGTAGAAAAGGATGTACAAAATGGAGTTAAATACTTGGATACAAAGACAATAACTCTTTCATCAACAATGACTACCTACACCTATGAGTTTACTGCCACACAAGATGAAAGTATTGGAAAGCTAGTATTTCTTTTGGGAGGGTGTAATCTAGAAAATCAGGTTGCTCACAGTATCGATTTTGATAATGTAATCCTTCAGAAGAAATAGGTAGATGCATATCTTAATGTATGTAACAAAATGAATTATCCAGAATAACAATTTAAAGAGGCTGGAAAGACAGTTTATACTGATCTTCCAGCCTTTTTTACGTTGTAAAATTTTATCCTAAAGCAATGAAACCATTTCATTCATTTATCAACTCAATCGTAAGGCTAGAAGAATTAATTGATATATTAATAATGGACAAAGTTTCTCCAACAGAACGATTATCACGAATAATATAACCTCTGTTTTCATTTATGAAACAATGTGCTGTATTGTTTCAATATCAGCGTGATATTCTATTGGAATGAAAAATAGTAATAAAATTCCATAACTTTAATTATTAGTTGATTTAAAAAATTAAGTGTTTTTATCTACATAATTCACAATAAGTATTAAAACAATATCTAATCAACATAAAACGACACAACTTAACATAAAAACCATATTTCTGAATTATTATCCTAAATTATTATCCTAAATTTACTATATTTACATATATAATGATTTTTAAACCATTTCCACATTTATTATACTGTTTATTGTCGAACATTAATTATAGAATGCATTTATAAATGATGATGTTTTTGACAAAGACTTATTTAAAAATACTCGGTACAAAGTGAAATATAAAATTCATATACAAGTTTATGCACTATAGTCATACCCTAAAAACTCTATAATTTTAAGTCTAATTAAAAAAATAAATAGTGTATCGGCTATGATTACTCCCTCTGGGAGATTGAAATTTACAATTATTATTAATCGTAAGTATTAGCCTTTAGAGATAAGAGTATAAACACTCCTATCTCTAAACTAACTAATATATTTGTATTAAAATCTAATTAAATGAAGGAGATGTGTATGTAAAGTTTCAGATTTAATAGTATTAGGAAGCTAACCAGTATGTTAGTAATGTAGAACATAATGGTTATTTGCTGGTGTACATGGATATTGGTACAACCAATTCTGCATTCATTAGAGCCAAAATATGTGCTATGCACAGTTGCATAAATTTTGGTAAATAATTTGGGCTTAGGTAGGTTTATTCAGTGAAATGAATAATACACCAGAAAAAAACTAGAAAACTTAATTATGAAAGGGTAAAGGGATTATGTTTATGAAAAACAGAAAAAAATCAAAGTCCGCAATTGCATTAGCTTTAGCATTTTGCATGATTGCAGGAAGCTTGTTTAGCGGAACTGGGTTAAAAGTAAAGGCAGCGTCAAATGACCCATATCTATTATCGGAGAAGAGACCAGCCTATGCATCTTCAACAGATGGGGCAGATGTGCCATTGAGGATTACAGACAGCAACTTGGCTACTTCTTGGAAATCGGCAAATGGTACAATCGGTGTTGACAGAACAAAAGAACAATGGGTTGATATTGATTTAGGCGCAACAGCAACAATTAATAAAGTAGTGATTGATTGGACAGCTGTTAATACATATTCAACAAATTATGAATTACAAGTGTCTAACGATGAAGTTAATTGGACTACAGCTTATACGCAAACAAACGGAATAGGCGGAGTACAGAGAACTTATACATTTGATGATGGTAATCAAGATACCTTCCCAAGTGAAACGATTTCGGGATTAAATGTTCAAGGCCGTTATGTTAGAGTGTACTCTCATGCAAGTCAGGGAGATAATGCAATGCAGGTTCGTGAATTTCAAATTTTCGGAATTAATGGGAAAAATGTAAGACCTTCAGAAGCGACAGATTTAGCATTGGGTAAGAATGCAACTGCTTCCTCTACGTCAAGGCCATGGTGGGCAGCAGAGGGAGTTATCTCACCAGCTAGAGCAGTAGATGGAGACTATGATTCTTACTGGCTTTCAGATTACAACGTAGATCATAATGATGCATGGTATCAAGTTGATCTTGGGGCAAGCTATAAAATCGGTAAAGTCGGAATCCAGTGGCAGGTGGAGTTTGGTCGTGTATATAAACTCCAAACTTCTAATGATGGTCAGACTTGGAAGACAGTATATATTCAGCCTTATGGACTAGGTGAAGATGAGACAATTGAATTATGTGAAGATGCCCGTTATGTTAGAATGCAGGGAATTGCAATAGGAAGAGGCTCAGGATATTCTCTGCGTGAATTCCATGTTTATGAGTGGATTACTGGAGATGTAACAGTAACTCCTGCATTAAAAGCATTAACAGTGCCAGAAGTTGTGGAAGTTGGAGAAGGAAGCTATGAAAAGGGCGATTATAAAAAGGCTCAGCCTAGATTTCCAAAGTATCATACCAGTAACGTGTCAACTCCTATTCCATCAAACGATTGGTGGACATCGGTATTGTATACTCGTTTAAGTGATGGTATGCCAACACTTCCATACATGTTACAGTATGAAGAAACAGGATTATCCATGTACTATGCAAGCGATATATTCACATCACCTAACAATGGTGGTATGGATACAAAAGATCAAACAAATGATTTAACTATTAATACAAGCAGCATAACAGGAACTCCAGAAGCAAGAGTAGATGGCTATGGCGACTGGTCAGTTAATGTACAGTATAGTGATGATAACACACCAAAGATGATGTCAACAATTGTAAAGGGTTCACCATATCTCTATAATACGTTTTCAGATCCAAACTCAGTAGAGGTATCAATACAGACATTAGTTGGATTCTATAATATTAGTGGAAATGCTATTTTAGCTAATGATTCAAATTCAGTAACGACTGATTTTATCGGAATTACATGTAAATACAAAGTGACTTCTCCCGAAGAAAATCAACAATATAAATATCATCAGTATGGACTTTTCTTACCAGCAGGATCAACGGTTACAAGACTAGGAAGCAAATTAAAGATTAAATTAGGCAGCAACCAAAACTATATGGTAGTTGGTGTAATTCCTAGTACAAATAAAACAGTAGCAAATGGATATAGTATTAATACTGTAAATTATATGTATCAACATGCATATGCATACATTACTGATACAACAGTTTCATATGATTATGCAGATGCAAGTGCAAATATGACGACACACTATAATATAACAACAGTAGCAAAAAGAACCGGTTTCTCAAATGAAACTATTACTGGACTTCTTCCAACGCAATGGAAATATCCTAGTGCATCAACACAAACAAAATTAAATGCTAGCAGTTCAACTAGCTATAATTCTGCACGTGGTGTTATTAAAACAATAGCAGGCAATAGTTTTGATGTTATATTGCGTTTCCAAGGAATTATTCCTACATTTGGTGAACCAATACAATCAAGTAGCTATGATAGAGAAGCAATGCTTGAATATCTGGAAACATTTAAAACAAGTGTAACAAAAGATTATTGGGTAGCAGATCCTTACTGGCAAGGAAAGAAAAATCATCCATTGGCAATGGGTATCTTAATTGCAGACCAGTTAGGTGAAACAGAAACAAGAGATGAATTCATAGTTATATTAAGAAAAATCTTAGAAAACTGGTTGACTTATGATGGAGAGGGCGATTATCCATACTATATGTATTATCACGAGAGCTGGGGTGCAATCAGTGGTGATGGTGGAGACCATGGTATGGCAATGAACTTGTCGGATCACCACTTCTTGTGGTCATATTTCGTTTTCTCTGCAGCAGTATTGGCATCATATGATTCACAGTTCAAAGACAAATATGGTGATATGATCGAATTATTAATACGTGATGCTCAGAATCCAGATAAGAATGACAACTTACTTCCATGGATGAGAAACTTTGATCCATATGAAGGTCATAGTTGGGCAGGCGGTTATGGGGATAATCAGAGTGGTAATAACCAAGAATCTTCTTCTGAAGCAACCTTTGCATGGGCAGGACTATACTTATGGGGACTTGTAACAGGACAGGAGAATTACCGAGATGCAGGTATTTGGGGATATACGTCTGAGGTAAATTCAATAGAACAATATTGGTTTGATCAGGATGAAGATAACTGGGATCCCGCATATACGTCTGGTGTTGTTGGAATGGTTTGGGGAGCTTCCTATACAAATGGAACTTACTTCTCAGGAAATCCAAGTTGTATTTACGGTATCCATATGTTACCAGTTACAGGCGCATTATCATACTTAGGATATGACGTAGATGCAAATAGAGCAACATGGGCAAAATATAAGCAGGATCAGCAAACATATCAAATGAAGTTAAAAGCTGAAACAGAAGATCCTAATAATCCAAATTACGGAAAAGATTATACTACAATTGACCCAGAGGGATGGTTCCATATTTTATGGCCATATCAATCTTTAGGTGATGTTGGATCAGTAATTAATAGTCTTGACGTTAGTAAATTCCCTAATGATGAATTATTTAATTCATACTGGTTCATTATGAACATGGATGCAAAAGGATATGTAGCAACGGATGTATGGTCAACGAACTGTACTAGTTATGAAGTATTTAAGAAGAATGGTGTATACAGTGCTACTGTTTGGAATCCAACAGATGCAACAATTTATGTAGAATTTGCAAATGCTAATGGAAAGACTGGTTCTGCGTATATATCAGCACACGCAACTACAACAGTAAATCCATTTAGAGATACACCTGCATCTGAGACTGCAAAAACATATGTTCAACCACAGATTTATCCAGCAGCAAGTGCAGTTCCTGGATTGCTGCAAGCAGAGGATTATTATACAAACTTTAGTTGCTCTGTATGGAATAGTGAAGATGAAGGAGAATATGTAGGTTCTATAAGTGCTAACAGTTCTCTTATATATGAAATTAATGTTGCTGAAGAAGGTGATTATAATATTGGGTTAAGAGCGCAGAATTATGCTACTTCAGCCTCAAGGATTAATATTACTTCTGATGCCTCTAGCGGGGTAATTTGTGCAGCACAAATTCCACAAGCAGTAGATAATAAGTGGGCAACAACAACAAATACAATTCATTTGAAAGCTGGAGTTCAAAAAATTAGAGTAACATTCTTAGATGGTTCAATGAACTTTGGATGGATGGATATTTATAAATTAGGTACATCACCAAACTATGACAAATATGATCCAACTATTGTTGATCCATATGAGAACATAGCACTTAACAAGACAGTGACTGCTTTGTCAGAAGTAGGAACAGAGATTGCAGCAAAGGCATTTGATGGAGATTTAGCAACACGCTGGGAATCAAATGCAGCAGATCCACAATGGCTTCAAGTAGATTTGGGAAAAGTTTCGACAATTAATGGTGTTAGAATTGATTGGGAAATCTCTGCAGGAAAAGAGTATGATATTCAAGTGTCTTCAGATGGAAACAACTGGCAAACCATTTGTTCTAAGACAAATGGTGCAGGTGGTCATATTTACAAACTTATATTTGATGCGCCGGTAACTGCTCGTTTTGTTAGAATGTACGGAACAGCGAGAACAGGTGGATATGGATATTCTATTTATGAATTTAAGGTATACGGAGATAAAATTGGTTCAACACCAATACCAACAACAAATGTTGCATTAAACAAGACAGCTACAGCATTAACGGGTATAGCAAGAGAAGCATTTGACGGTAATACTGAAACTCGTTGGGAGTCAAATGCTAGCGACCCTCAGTGGATTACTGTTGACCTTGGTGCAAGCCATAGCGTAACAGGAGCAAAGCTTGCATGGGAAACAGCAGCAGGAAAAGACTACAAAATACAGGTATCTGCAGATAATGCAGCATGGATAGACGCATATACCAAGACTAATGGAATAGGTGGAACAGAGAATATAACCTTTGCAGCACCTGTAACCGGAAGATATGTAAGAATGTATGGTACAGCAAGAGTTACAGGCTACGGCTATTCCTTGTGGGAAATGGAAGTATACGGAAC
>Ga0123336_10000030_pt1 | contig 150221 bp, 102 predicted proteins | sample SSSSmetaG_FD_96466 | JGI IMG/M metagenome (GOLD analysis project Ga0123336, IMG submission 96466) | Glacier valley bacterial and archeal communities from Borup Fiord, Nunavut, Canada, to study Microbial Dark Matter (Phase II) - ​SSSS metaG | ecosystem: Environmental > Aquatic > Freshwater >...
GTTTGTACAATCCTTCCGTAGTTGTTTCCAGTAATAGAACCCTGTCAGTATTCGAAATTTCCAAAAGATGTAGGCAACACCAGCTAATTTCTTTGCGACTCAAAGTTGGGTGATCAGTTTGCAATTTGTCTACAATGTTATTGAATGAATGATTCATATCTGATGAAAATAGATCCCAGTTATCTATGTGCAGAGCATTGTTATATAGCTCTTTGCTAAGTTTTTCACGATCGGCAGGTTGTGTTTGTTTCCTTGTCTCCGTTTGGATGGATTTCAGTTCCGCAATTTTGTTACTAATGCTCTGATTAACAAAAACTTGTTTGCTGTTTAATTGTAGCTTATAATTTATAATTTCTTGTTTGCTAAGTTTACTTCGGTGATATAAGTACACACTGATAATTACTATAATCAGGATTGATACTATAAGGAGTAAGGTAAATGTTGTCAGATTATGTTTTGCAGCCGTGGATTCTGCTTTGGTTTTGTGTTGCTGTTCAATTACAGTCGCTTTAGTTTGAGAATCAATAACGCGTACGGAATCGGTATATTCCTGATACTTACTCATATATTTGTTCATGAGTTTTTTGTCTCCTGTATTATAAGCTGCGTTTGCAATTACTCGACAGCCTTCCCTGCGTGTAAATAAGTCTCCACCTGCACACTTCAACGATTTCATTGCATAGATGGTAGCTGAATCATATTGTTCTATATTGAAGAATGCCTCAGCTACTGAACAGTATTTAATAGGAAGGTTGTTCCCCCTCGATGGATAGGTTAACGATTTTCTGTAATAGTACAATGCAGAGTCAAATTGTTTGTTGTTGTAGTATGAGATACCAATCTCGTTTAGAGTTATACCAATTATAAGCGAGTCAGTGCTTAAAGAATATACTTTTTTAAAGTATGATCTCGCAGTGTTGTATTTTTTTTCAGCTAGATACGTATGTCCGATAGATACGAGTATTTTGTTTGCAAATTCGGTTCTCCCAGCTTTGAGGTAGAATGAGGCGGCTAATTGGTTTTTCTTTCGACTTTCTTTATATTCTCTTTGCATGTGACTTATTGCTGCCAAGTCTTCATAAATTTTACCTAAGATTATATAGTCAGAATTTGGATTACAATTATCTATCGATTTGTAATATTCAGTGGATGCTTTCTCATACTCTGTTTTATACTTGAGTTTTCTTCCCTTGTAAAAGTAGGCTATTGCAAGGTGTGGTTTGTCCTCTTGCTTTAGATAATAGTCTATTGAAAAATCTATCAGTGAATCGGGTTGCAAAGACATATAATTCTTGTCCAAAGCATGAAAGAGGAGTATGCCGTATAAAGCTCGGTTGGCATCAGAACTATATTTTTCTTTGGGTAACTTTTGCAGGATGTGTAATGCGGAATCGGGATGTGCTTCCATTACTTGCTCGGCAATTTTTAGCTCATTGGGAGTGGTTGAGCAACTTGCGAGTGAATGACATGTAATTAGAAAAAAAAGACGAAATGCTCTAATCATAATTTTGTATTTGCATATGGCAACCTCAATACTCTCAATTTATTTGAGAATAAATGAAGTTGACCCTAATGCAAAAATACAAAAAAAATAATGAAAACAACAAAGTTATTGAAACAGATAAATGATAGAGTTAATAGTGGTTTTATGCGAGTTGTGCTAGTGGGTTTATTATGCTTTGCAAAGCCATGCTCTAAAGGCCAGGCCACATGCAGGGATGTCATTTTTTGGATTGCGCCCAATTGGCTTAAAATTCTCGTAACCTAGAACTCCTTGTTCGGCCGCTTTCTCGTTTTGTGGAGCTGCTTTTTCTCCTGCAATTTCAACAGTTGTTTCAAACATACCTTGTCTAAGCTCGTTACTTGGAATAATCGACACATTTACCGAGTTTACGTTGGGGTTCCATGTTTTGTTGTACAGCTGTCCTTTGATAATCGGATACATGGATACTAGGCCTGTGTCAACCTTGTTTCCGCTAAATACTAGATCAGATGTTTTTTTGTTGAAAGTTGTAATCACTTTCGTTGCAAAATTGTGGTCGATTTCAAGACCTTCTTTTATCATTTCATCAATAATATCCGACAAATATAGATTTTTGTTTATAGTAACTTCTGCACTATATTCGTTTGTGTTGTATGACTGAATGCTTTTTGTCAGCCAGGCTTTTAATATTTTTATCATACCCTAAAGTGTTTTGAAAGTTTCTATTTATCAATTATTGTAGTTTTAGTAACGAGGCGGAAATAATGAGCCGCCTCGTTTTTAAGTTTTCTCTTATAGTTCGAATTCACCAATTAAATCGGTTGAACCATAGCTAATTTTTAAAGTGTAAACACCGCCATCAAAATTTTGTGTGTCGATAAGCGCATCCAAGGTTGTAAACGTGTCTACTGCTTCTTGGTAAACGACTTCACCGTTTTCATTTTCTACTGTTACTAGAGCTGTGTCTACCGGATACAGAAAGTTTAATGTCACATCAGTCTCATTTTGAGCAATGTCAAGGGCGATACGTACTGGTGCGTATGGTTTATTTTCGCCAACGACAGGGGTGTCTGGTCTAAGAAGGACTTGCCCTGCGTAAATTGCTTGAGACGAGAAGGTACAAATAAGTACCATTAATAAGACCTTAAGAATAGAGTTTAATTTTTTCATACAAATTGAGTTTTTGTAAAGTGATACTTGTAGTTTTAGTTTTGTAAATGTAAAAGGGTGTTCTTTCAAGGTGCTAAGTTATACATAACACACAATAGCTCCAAATATTTGGACATAATAAAGTAGGACAAGTCATTTCGCATCTATCTTATTAATAGATACTTATGGCTGGACAAACGGAAAAAATAAGGACAAGCAAAAATGGAACAAAAATAGGGGTAAAATAATAGGGGGGTAAAAGAGTAAAATTGGGAAATAGCAGATGAGGAACTATTATTTCGACACCGATTTTGCCTTTAGTAGTTGGTTTAACTCAAGTGTAGTTTTGAGTTTCATTTTTTGAGCCAACCGTTGTTTTAGTTTATACAAACTGTCAGGTTTGCAATCCAGCACAAGTGCCATATCGCCACTGTGAATGTCAAGTAAATAGAGGCAGCACCAGGTTATTTCTTTGCGTGTAATGTCCGGATACGTTTTCTGCAGAAAACTTACAATATTGTTGAAGGTGCGATTCATGCTTTCGCTAAAAAACTTCCAGTCGTTAAGGTGCAGACATACATTGTAAACTTCTTTGTCCATAGCCTCTCGCTTAGCCAGTGGAGATTTGCGGTACTCCTCAATATGTAACGATTTGGTTTCCTCGATTTTTTGAACAAAATTGTTTTTTAGGCTTATTTGTTTCTCTGATAGTTGCAATTCTACTTCAACTAGTTGTTTTTCTTTGTCTTTATTTCGTTTCCTTAAACGATAATACACAAATAGACTTATTAAAATAATAAAAGGTAGAGTCCAACCTAATATTACTAGGTAGTACTTAGTTTTATGTGCAGTTTCGGTTGTTTTGTGTATATTTTCTAAAACAGTTGTTTTTGTTTGAGTATCTATTTTTCTAACTGAGTCTGCACAGTCCTGATATTTACTTAAGTAAATGGCCATTGATTTAAAATCTCCTTGTGAGTATTTTGAGTTTGCTAATATTCTATAGCATTCCTTTTGAGTTTGAAAATTTGTAGGCTGTTTTAGTGCCAAGTTTGCATAATATACCGCTGAATCATACCTTGATGTCAAGAAGAATAATTCAGCTAATGTGCAGCATTTTACGGAGTATTTGCTCTCCTTGCATGGGAAGACTAAACTTTTGCGATAGTATATTTCGGCAGAATCTAATTGTCCTGTCTGTTGATAATTAGTCCCAATTTCTTGATATGCGGCTCCCAGTAAAATTGAGTCATGACAAGCGGAGATTGCTTTTTGATAGTATTTTAAGGCCATTTTCGAGTTCTTTTCGCAACGAAATGTGACTCCAATATCAATAATTCTAAAGGATGCATCTACGGTCTTGCCTATTCGATTAAAACAGTCTGCGCCAAGTTGGTGTTTTTCTCTTGCTTTTTCATAATCTTGCTGAATTGTACAAATATATCCCATGTCGGCATAGATTTTTCCCATTAATGCGTAGTCTTTTTTGTCTTGACTGTTGTCTAAGGCTGCCAAATATAGTTCGGTAGCTTCATCATATCGTTGGGCAAATTTGTACATGCGCCCTTTGTAGAAATAGCATTTTGCTAATTTAGCTTTGTCGCTTTTACTTTGGTAATACTCTAACGAAAAGTTAATGGCAGAGTCAGGTTGGAGTGGTAGATCCTTTTTATCCAATGCTTCGAAGAGTAGAAGTCCGTATAATGCTTGGTCGGCACTGGATAGTGTTTGGTTGGGTTTAATTTGTTGTAAAAGATGCAGTGCAGAATCGGGTGAGGTTTCCATTAATTGCTCTGCAGTTTTCATTTTGTTCGGGAGCAATGAGCAACTTACAAGAAGCAAAAAGATGTATGGAATAAATATGCGATATTTGAACTGCATGGTCGTGTTTTGTAGTGTTAATGGGGGTTTCCGCATGTATTTAAATACAAAACTACAAATTAAATTTCATTCTAAATCGATATTATCTACATTATATCTTTGATTTAGAGTTAAAATAAATTGTGATTTTTTTTGTACTGTCCAAGGTCAATTATTGTAACTTTCATATTTACTAAAATGTAGATATTTTAAGCCACTGCCAATGTAAAAATACTCACTTTTATTCCTTCAATTTCGATTAAAACGCGAACGCATGCTTCAAGTGTTGAACCCGTAGTAAGCACATCATCAATTAATAAAACATGTTTGCCCGTTAAATTGTTTTGGTTTTGTAATATAAATATTCCTTCGGTATTCTCATAGCGCTCAAATACGGACTTTTTGGTTTGGGTCGTATTTTCGCGAATCCGAATTAAACTTGTGGTATCAATAGGTCTTTCGAGTATTTTGGATAGCCCCTTTCCAATACATTCACTTTGATTGTACCCCCTGGTTTTATGTTTTTTTGGATGAAGCGGAACGGGTATGATGACATCAAATGTAGAAAAATCTGCAGAGTCTAGTAATTCTTCTGCTGCATATTTTCCAAGAAGCTCTCCCACTTCCTGATTGCCTCTGTATTTTAGACTGTGCAATATTTTCTGATAGGGAGACCCTTTTTGAAAGAAGAAAAAGGCTGTACCCCGCTGAATGGGGACCTTACCCCAAAATCGTTTTTCAATCGGATTGTTGACTATTAGATGATAATTAGTTTTTGGGATGTTATGTCTGCAGCTAATGCATAGTTGTTGCTCGTGTTTATGTAAATTTTCCCCGCAAACAATGCAGAGATTAGGAAACAGTAGATTTAAAAAATCTGTGAGCGCTGATTTCATAGCTGATTTCAATTATAATGATGATACGTATGGCCAAATTTTCGGTCCAAATATCAATAATCCTACTATTATAGAGATAATGGCACATATGAGTACTGCGCCGGCAGCTATATCTTTTGCTTTCCCGGCGAGTGGATGATAATCCGGGGAAACTAAGTCGACAATATTTTCTATGGAAGTGTTTATCATCTCCATCCCAACTACTAAACCAATACATAGTAGGCAGGCTATCCATTCAATTGCACTAATTTTGAAAGCAAATCCACCAATCAGAACCAATATGGTTATGAGGATATGAATTTTCATGTTCGTTTCAGTTGTAAAAACGGTACGAATTCCTCGCCCTGCATACCCAAAGCTTTTTATTCTTTTCTTCAATTTGATCATTGTAAAATGTTTGTTTTGCAAATTAAGCAAAAATCTTTCATATTTATGATTTTTCTGCATAAAAAAGTCCGGCAAACATTTTAGTTTGCCGGACTTTCGATTTCTTTTTCTTTTGGAAAATGGATTTATACTTTTACGCGTTCAATATATGAACCGTTGCGAGTGTCTACTTTAATGGTTTCGCCATCGTTGATAAACAAAGGAACACGTACGGTAGCACCTGTCTCAACAGTGGCTGGTTTAGTAGCATTGGTTGCAGTGTCGCCTTTCAATCCAGGTTCTGTGTAGGTGATTTTTAGAGCAACCTGAACCGGAAGATCAACATAAAGAATTGTTTCCGATTGTGCGTGAGTTACTACTTCACAAATCATACCTTCTTTTAAAAAATCAACACCGTTTATAATGTCTTTGTTTACCGATACTTGTTCGTAATCTTCGTTGTTCATGAAGTTATAACCAGCTTCATCTTGATAAAGATATTGATAATCGCGTCGTTCGATACGCACTTCTTCTAGGCGAATTCCAGAGTTAAATGTTCTGTCAAGAGTACGCCCTGTAACAACGTTTTTCATCTTTGTACGGACAAAAGCTGGTCCTTTTCCCGGTTTTACGTGAAGAAATTCTGTGATGAAATAGTATTGACCATCAATGTCCAAACACATCCCGTTTTTAATATCTGCTGTGGTAGCCATATATTTAATTTATAATTAATAATGCATAATTTATAATTGAAATATAAGCAACTCAGTGTCTTTATATCAATTATTCTCTTTTCGTTTACAAAAGTACAATTTTTATTTTGAATGCCAAAATGTGCAGTATATCAGTAATTTATGATAAAAGCCACTGTGTTATGGACAGCGGCTTTTATCGGCATTCTTTAGTACTATTGTTTTTCTTTGTTGCTATTTATCATTCCGTTTTTGTACGTTGTAATAAATTTTCATTTGGTTACCCAATATTTTTGTAAATCCTTTTACATCGTCGGCACTCCAAGCGCGGTTTACCTCGCCATATTCGCCAAAATCTGTTTTCATTAAATCGAAAGTGCTTTCAACACCTACCAAGGTATAATTGTATGGACGAAGCTTTACAATTACAGTTCCTGTAACGTTTTGTTGTGAGCTTTATAAAAATTGTTCAATGTCACGCATAACTGGTTCGAGATATTGAGCTTCGTGTAAAAACATTCCATACCAGTTGCCCAATTGGTCTTTCCAATATTGTTGCCATTTGGTTAGTGTGTGTTTTTCAAGCATCTTGTGTGCATTGATAATCAGCAAAGGAGCTGCAGCTTCAAAACCTACGCGTCCTTTAATTCCAATGATAGTGTCACCTATGTGCATGTCGCGACCAATACCGTATTTGTTGGCTATTTCTTCTAGTTGATTAATCAACAATACTTTATTCTCATTTGTACTTCCGTTTACCGAGCAGATTTCTCCATTTTCAAAACCAATGGTAACGGTTTCTTCCCCCTGTTTTTCAACCTGGCTTGGATAGGCTTCTTCCGGTAAGGTTTGTTCCGATTTCAATGTTTCTTTACCGCCAATACTTGTTCCCCACAAACCTTTGTTGATAGAGTACTCCATTTTTTTGAAATCTGCTTCAAAGCCATGGTCTCTCAAGTAGTTGATTTCATATTCGCGGGTTAAAACCATGTCGCGGGTAGGAGTGAGAACTTTAATTTCGGGAGCGATTACATCGAATGTAAGATCAAAACGAACCTGATCGTTTCCGGCACCTGTACTACCATGGGCTACATATTCAGCTCCAATTTCTTTGGCGTAATTGATGATGGCAATGGCTTGAAAAATACGTTCTGAACTTACCGAGATAGGGTAGGTGCCGTTTCGGAGCACGTTGCCAAAAACCATATATTTGATGCTTTTGTCGTAGTACTCTTGCGTTACGTCCAGGGCGACATGGCTCGCGGCACCCAAGCGATATGCCTTATCTTCAATAACTTTCAGTTCCTCGGCGCTAAATCCACCTGTGTTTGCAACTGCAGTGTGTACTTCATATCCTTTTTCCTGTGACAGATACATGGCGCAGAACGAAGTGTCCAAACCACCACTAAATGCTAATAATACTTTTTCTTTCATGTTGTTTATGTCTTCGGCCAACAGACTCAATCAGCGGTCGTGTTTTTTTATGTTGGTTTATTTCTCAATGTCTTTTGCGGGATCGAAAAGCATGCCTGTACACAGGCAATGTTTACGACCTGTACGTTGCAAAATGTCATAGTTCACACAACTTTGGCATCCTTTCCAGAAGGCTTCATCGTCAGTGAGTTCAGAGAATGTAACAGGCTTGTAGCCTAGTTCGGAGTTGATTTTCATTACTGCCAAACCGGTTGTTAGACCGAAAATTTTGGCATCAGGGTAACGTAGTCTTGACAATTCAAATGCTTTGCGTTTAATGCGTTTGGCGAGACCATGTCCACGAAATTTGTCAACAACAATTAAACCTGAATTGGCTACAAATTTTTTGTTTCCCCATGATTCGATGTAGCAAAACCCGGCAAATTCTGTTCCTGCCAATGCAATTATCGCCTTTCCTTCTTTCATTTTTTGCACGATATATTCGGGCGAACGTCTCGCAATTCCTGTTCCGCGAACTTTGGCCGCGTCAGCTATGGTGGTCAAAATCGTATCAACATATTCTAAAAAACGCTCATCAGCTACTTGTACCGTGATCTCGTCAACGGTAATGTTTGTGTCCATATTCAATTAATGAATGAGTTCTATTTATACTTTGAAAAGTGCTAGCTCCAAAGTATTTCACTTGCTTTAATAAATTCTCTAAGTCGTTTTATAACGACTTCTCTCAACTTAAAATAGATTTTACTATTTTATCTTTTACTCTTTTTCCGAAAATGTTATATTGAGCATTTCTAGAATATCCTCTCGCGATACACCTTCACGTGGGATAACTAATATTGTATCATCACCCGCGATTGTGCCAAGTACCTCATCATTCGCTTTGTTGTCAATGTCCCATGCAATTGCACTTGCATAACCGGGTTTTGTTTTGACAACAGCTAATTGTCCGGAAAATTCAATACTCCGAACAGCCCCGTGAGACTGAAGTGTGTTAAATGTTCCTTCAATAGGAGTTGGTTTGTTTACCGGAGGTAAAATATACTTGTATGCTCCATTAGATAAGGGCGTTTTGGCTACTTTCAGTAGTTTTAAATCGCGTGATAAAGTTGCTTGTGTCACTTCACATTGTTTATCCAAAAGAATTTTAAGTAATTCTTCCTGACTCCCAACTACACTCGATCTAAGTATTTCTGAAATTATCTGTAACCGGTTTCGCTTATTCTTCATAAATGTATAATTATTTAGATTTCGGGCAAAAGTAATATAAATATTGTATATTGCAATGCATTTAGCTATAATTATTCATTAAAACTTGAATACTCTTTGTTTTTGTAATTAATATACGTTTATTATGCGGAAAAGGAGTCTCTAAAATGTATTTTTTCGGTATATCTCTAAAATTCTTATGCAAAAATACAAATAAATGATCAATGAACTTGTAAGTTATTGTATATTTGACAATATATTTTTCATGTTTCAAATACGGGTTTTTTAAGATGAAAAATGATAAATTCGCACATTCCGGTTTCGGTTTGTAACAAAATGTTACTCTGAAAATCGGCTCTAAATCTCAAATGTTGGGCTATGTTAATGAGTATTAATTTATTGGGTATTCAGAGCTGTTGTATGCGCTCCATAATCTCATTTTTTAATAGATTTGAGCAGTTAAGTGGCTCGTTTATTGAATTTGGTGTATGAAAAAAACAGGAAAAGACAGCAGGTGTGACTTTTCCTATTATATATATGTATCGTAAAACTGGATGATTTTTGCTATTCGCCACCCATATCCATATTTATTTCTCCTGTTCCGGCTTTTTTCTTCATGTCGGTTTGTTTCGGTTTCATATTGCCAAAATTATAACTTACCGTAAGTCCAATCATGCGACGGTGAAAGTAAGATTCTGCCACTTGGTAAAATCCGGCTCCATGTGTTGTCGTCTTATCTTTGTTGAAATTGAATATATCCATCGCCATTACGTTTACACTTAACTTTCTATCGAAAAATGTCTTGCGTAATCCCAGATCTATTTTGTATTCAGCACTTTCTTTTCCTTGAGCAATAAGCGTAGGCGATGAGTATTCGGCTGTAATTTGTCCCGACATAGTTTTGCTGAGCATGAGGTTTGCCATCATGTTCGCACTCCATGAAAAGGTGCTTTGACCGGGAATGGTGGTTGAAATGGCCGTATTGTATGGATTTACGTATACTGATGAGTCAATTTTGCTGTAGTATAGATTTACAGATGATGTCAGATTCAGGATGGTGAATAGCTGATTTTTAGCTACAAGTTCTAATCCTGAATTTTGTCTCTTTGCAATGTTCATGTATGTATTCTCCATTGTTCCTGCGTTAAAAAAGCGCACATCTTCAATAACGTTGTCCGTAATACGAAAATATGCTGATGCCGAAAGTGAGTGACTTTGCCAAGATTTCAAATAATTTAGTTCCAGTGCTGATGAATATTCCGGCAATAAATTTGGATTACCATACGAAATGCTCGTTGAATCAGAATAGTCGCGGAATGGGCTAATCTGGCGACCACGCGGACGATTCACTCTGCGGGTAAAATTTAGCTGAATTTCATCAGACTTCGATAGCGTATATGACAAATACATGCTTGGGAACAATTGAAGTGTTGGCTTTGGATCAATGGTTTGTGCGCCGGTTGATGTTGTATTCGTGAATTTCTTATCCAGGTATTCGGCACGTAATCCACCTTGTACACTGAATTTATCCAGAAATCGGTCACCGTAGGTTAGGTATGCAGCATGTATCATCTCGTTGTAATCGAATTTATTCTGATACTCGGGTAGGCTCACATTCGTCAGTGTATAATAGCCCGAAGCATCGCTTAGTCTGTCACTTACAGTACTTTGCCAACCGGCTTCAAAACGACTTGTTTCGGTGAACTTATTTGTGTAATCGGTTTTGAATACAAATTCTTTATTATTGTTGTCAGAACTTTGCGTTTTATCATTTATTGGTGCTGGTAAGTCGGTTTGTTGGTAGCGATTGTCTCCGCCACGATTGTGGGCTGAATAAGACATACTCGTCATTATATTATTGTTGCCTTTGCTGTCGAAGTCGTGTCGATAATCTACATTTACATTTATGCTAGGACGAGTTCCTGTTCCTGTGTTGGTTTGAGAGTAATCACGGATGATTTGGTTGCTAATCAAGTCTGTTTTCTGATAGCTTAATGTTCTGTTTGAATTTCCACTACCTGCCATACCAAATCCGGCAATGCTAATCGTATTCTTGTCGTTTAAATGATAATCGATACCTGTGCGCACAAAAAGTCCGGAGAATGAATTGCGCATTACATTGTTTTGGGCCAATACTGTGTCAGCAATTGAGGGCGAAGGATTGTTGTAACGAATGCTGTTGCCGCCACCTTTGAAATTCATGGCGCGGTAGCCGATGTTCAGAAATGCATCAATTTTCCCACTGTTATAATTAATGTTGGTTCCAAATGATTGCCCTAATTTTCCTCCGGTTGGATACATTAGTCCCGCCGAAACGCTACCGTAGTATCCTGCTTTTCTGTTTTTTTTCATTACCAGATTGATAATTCCCGCTGTGCCTTCCGGATTGAATTTGGCGGAAGGATTGGTCATTATTTCGATAGACTCTATACTTTCGGCCGGCATTTGTTGTAAAACCTGGGCGCGATTGTCGGCAGTAAGTCCTGATGGTTTGCCGTTAATCCAGACTTCTACGTTAGCGTCTTTTCGTAGCGAAACATTTCCTTCGTTGTCTACTTTTACAGAAGGTATGTTCTTTAAAACGTCTGATGCTGAACCACCTGCTGCCGAAATATTTTTGTCTACACTGAACACTTTTTTGTCTATGTCAAAGCGCATTTGCGACCCTTGGCCTATGACCTCCACTGTAGCCAGATTTTTTGCATTTCCTTCGAGTGGTATAGTTCCCAGATGAAGCGGCATTTCTGAAACGACTAATTCCTGATTGTGCGTATTATAACCTACATAGCTTATGCGGAGGGAATATTTTCCATTGTTTATTGTTGGTAATGTGAAGTCGCCACTTGCATTTGACACTCCGCTGGCAACAGGAATGTTATTTCCCGCTTTGAATACTGCAATGTTTACAAAATCCAGTGGCGATTGAGTATCTGCATCTATTACTTTGCCTTTTATACTGACGGCACCAAATACCTGAAAGGAAAATGCAATGAAAAGGACGAAATAGAGAATTTTTTTCATGATGATATGTTGACTTTTTTACAATTTTATGTTTCGAGTGCACATTATAACGCTTGTTTGACTTGCAATGTTAGTGAAGGTTTAAACTGATTTTAAATATTAACAAAAAAGGCGCTCAATTATTGAGCGCCTTTCTAATAAAATTATTCTGGGAAATTAGAAGTTAGGAAGAAGGTATTTTCCACGTGATTTGAAAATATTGCTTACTTTGTTTACTTCAAGGAATGTAGTTCCAAGTCCCATGCCGTAGCTACCGCTCAGGTAACAAACTGAATCTTCCTCAGTAATAAATCCTCTTTGAATCAAGTCTTTTAATGCTGTAAGGAAATATTGTTGAACGTTTTCACTCTCTGGTTGATAGATTGGGAATACGCCGTATGAAAGAGCTAATTGACGAACCATAGGTTCGTGGTAGCAAATTGACCATATTGGAGCAAAGCCACGGTATGCAGCCAAATAGCGAGTTGTGCGGCCAGTGTATGTGTCAGTGATAATTGCTTTAGTTCCCAGTTTTGTGCATGTTTCTACAGCAGCGTTCGAAAGGAATGAAGTCAAGTCGTTAGTGTCGATATCAATTGGAATATCATTTTCCGCCATTTTGGTTTTTTCCGCTTCTTTGGCAATTGTAGCCATTGTGCGTACAGCTTCTACTGGATATTTACCGTAAGCAGTTTCGCCGCTTAACATTAAAGCATCTGTGCGATAATAAATTGCGTTAGCGATATCTGTAACCTCTGCACGTGTAGGACGTGGGTTTTTGATCATGGTATGAAGCATTTGAGTTGCTACAATTACCGGTTTTTTAGCTTGAACGCATTTGCGAATCAAACGACGTTGAATGCCTGGAATTTTTTCCTGAGCTACTTCAATACCTAAGTCACCACGGGCAATCATTACGCCGTAAGTGTGCTCAAGAATTTCATCTATGTTATCAACACCTTCCTGGTTCTCAATTTTAGAGATAATTTTGATGTCACTATTGTGTTCGTCAAGAATTTTCTGGATTTCGATAACGTCTTGTTTGTTGCGGACAAATGAGTGGGCAATAAAATCAAGTTTCATTTCAATAGCCAATAGGATATTTGTGCGGTCTTTTTCGGTCAGTGACGGTAGGTTGATACGTACACCCGGAATGTTCACGCTTTTGCGGCTTCCCAAATTACCGTTGTTTTGCACAGTACAAACTAAATGATCGGCTTCTTTTGAGTCGACACGAAGATCGATTTCACCATCGTCGAAAAGAATGCTGTCGCCGATATTCAAGTCGCGAACAAAATGTTCGTAGTTTACTGCAATACATTCCTTTGTAGAAATCAAATCAGGATTTCCGGTTACTTTGACGATATCGCCTGTTTCAAGGTCGATAGAATCATTTTCAACCTTTGTAGTACGGATTTCAGGACCTTTAGTATCCATAAGGATAGCAAGGTTTTTACTTACTGCGCGAGTGTTGTTAACGATTCTTTCAAATCCTTCACGTTGTAAGTGAGCCGAGTTCATACGAACTACGTTGATACCCTCGTTGTACAATTCACGAAGAAAATCCACTTCGCAGCGAAGATCACTAATCGTTGCGACAATTTTTGTTGACTTAGACATACAATCTTTTTTTTTGTTATTATTCTGCTCCTGATAAAACACATTGGAGTTAGAATGGTTTATAAAACAACTATTAAATATTTTTATTTAATCAAAATGTAAAATGGCATCTATGCCCAAACGGTACGAATCCATTCCGAAACCAACTATACAGCCTTTGCAAGCATCGGACAAATAGGAATGATGGCGGTAAGCCTCCCGTTTAAATACATTTGAAATGTGAACTTCCAGTACCGGTACTGTGATAGATCTGATGGCATCGGCAATGGCTATGGAAGTGTGAGTGTAAGCTCCGGCGTTGAGCACAATTCCGTCGTATGTAAAACCGACTTCGTGAAGCTTATTTATCAGTTCGCCCTCAATGTTTGATTGAAAATAATCCAGTTGCAGGTTGGGGAACTGGTTCTTCAGTTCCTGCAAGTAGTCCTCGAATGTTTGATTACCATATACTGTTGGCTCTCGTTTACCCAGCAAGTTGAGGTTCGGTCCGTTGATAATCTGTATACGTTTCATTGAATGTTTTTTTTTAATCTGTTCGAATTTCTAATGGTAATAAAAAGAATATATACCGAGGGAATTAAACAAACAAAATTGGCTAAAATCATAGGTAAATCGGGAATTAGTACTCCGTACATAAACCAAAAGAAGATTCCCAATGTCATAATTATGTACATTCCGAGAGAAATGCTACTTGTCTCGCCTGTTCTGATAACCTTGTAAGCTTGCGGAAACTGAGCAATAGCGGTACAAAAGCCTGCTAAATATCCCACAATTACAATATCGAATGCCATAATAATAATTTTTGCAAAAGTAGTAAAAAAAAATGATGGGTGAAAGGGCTTGGCAGTTAATTTACAGTGCTTAATGCATTGTGATTGGTACACCAATTACGGGTCGATATATGGTTTCACGCCTCTGGGTATTGTTGATAAGAAATTATTTATAAACAATATATGTTTACTCAAAGTCAAATAGCTATAATTATAGTAATTTTACGGCGAAAATTATTTATACATTTAAACTTACTTGGAATGAATCTTATACAATTCCCTATACAACTGACTTTTAAAATTGGAACATTTAGTAACGATTTTGTGGCTAAAGATATTAATGGAAGTACAGTGGCCTATGTACGACAAAAAATGTTGAAACTCATTGATGAGGTGCAGGTTTTTGCGGATGAAACCCGATTGCAACAAAACTACACTATAAAAGCCAATCAGTGGTTGGATTTTTCGGCATCCTATAAATTTACTGATCATAATGGTTTTGAAATCGGACGAATAGCCCGTAAAGGTTGGGCTTCGCTGTGGAAGGCTAACTACGATATTTTTGACGAACAGCAGCAAAAAGATTTGTTTGTGCGGGAAGAAAATCCATTGGCAAAAATTTTTGATAGCATGTTGGGCGAAGTCCCCATTTTAGGCATGTTGACCGGTTATTTTTTTCATCCGGCGTATAGTGTGGCTCGACCTGATGGAACTATCGTGGCGCGACTCGTCAAAGAACCTTCCCTTTTCGGGCGCAAATTCAAAATAGAAAAACTCAATAATTTTGAAAAAGGTGAGGAGGAAAGAATCCTTCTTGGTCTCATGATGATGATTTTATTGGAACGACAAAGAGGCTGATATAAAGCTTCGCAACATTATTTTCCGTATAAGTGTAATTTGTTTTAAATGGAAATTAAAATGAAAACATTTACCTCAACCCTTTTATTTATCCTTACAGGATTAACTACTATGGCTCAAGACAATTTAGGCTATCAAACACCTCCGGCAAGCATTATGCAGTTGGCCGATTACGAACGTTCTCCATCAGTGGCCATGGATACTAAGAAGGAATATATGTTGCTGAGCTATCGGAGCACATATAAAACACTGGATGATCTTAATCAACAGGAGATTAGTATTGGAGGATTACGTATTAATCCGGTCACCAATATTGCTACTTCCACTACCTATATCAATAACTTAAAGGTTCGTAAATTACTGGATGTTGAGCCAATACAGGTGACAAATTTGCCTGCGAATCCGCGTATAGCTAATGTAAGCTGGTCGCCAGATGAAACTAAAATTGCATTTACACATACTTCGGCTCAAGGTGTTGAACTTTGGGTGCTGGATATTGCTACGGCGCAAGCCAGGCGACTTACCGAGCCGGTAGTGAATGCTAATCTTGGCAGTCCGTTGAATTGGTATCGTGATAGTCAGCACATCTTTGTGAGAATATTGCCCAAAAATAGGGCTGCACTGCATGATGCCAAGAAGGATCTGCCCACGGGGCCGGTTGTGTCGATAAGTGATGGTTCCAAGGCTCAAAACAGAACTTATCCCGACTTGTTGAAAAATTCAACTGACGAAGCTAATTTTGTTACGCTTACTACGTCGGAACTGCACAAGATCTCATTAGGCGGCGATGACGAGCTTTTTATGGGTGAAGATATGTATGCCGCCGAAAATATATCGCCCGATGGCAAGTATATTCTTATTACGACTCTACATAAACCGTTTTCGTATATTGTTCCATTGAACAGGTTTCCACAATTGAGTATTGTTTACTCTATGGATGGAACAAAAGTGAAAACAGTAAATGAAGTTCCGCTTTCTGAAGTATTACCTAAGGGTTTTATGGCGGTGAAAGGGTAAGCGGGATATGAACTGGCGCTCGGATGTTCCTGCTACTCTTTATTATGCCGAGGCTCTTGATGGTGGTGATCCGCTGGTAAAAGTGGAACAACGTGATGCCCTTTTTCAATGGGAGGCGCCGTTTACCAAATCGGCAGTGTTATTCACGAAAACCATTTCCCGCTTTTCGCACATCCTCTGGGGTAATGCCTCGGTGGCGATTATGCAGGATGAGTGGTATGATACCCGAAATGAAAAAACGTATTTGATTCATCCGTCTACCGTGGATGAACATCCGAAAGTTATTGAAGATCGAAACTTTCAGGATGTTCATTCTGATCCGGGACATTTTGAGTTACGAAAAAATGAGTTTGGAAAATATGTTTTGGCGGTCGAAAATAATAGCTTATATCGTATTGGTGATGGTTTTACAGCTAAAGGTCAGTTCCCGTTTATTGATGAACTCAATTTGAAAACGTTGAAATCGAAACGACTTTATCAGTCGGCATATACTGATAAAATAGAGGAAATTTATTCAATTGAAGACTTCAAAATGAGGGAGGTGTTGGTACGTATTCAATCACCGAATGAATACCCCAACTATTATTTCCGCTACATCAATGCAAAAAATAAATTGACTCAACTTACACATTTCCCTAATCCATTTGAAAGCATCAAGAATGTCTACAAAGAGCTGATTAAGTACAAACGTGCTGATGGCGTAGAGCTAACCGGGACTTTATATTTGCCAGCCGGGTATGACCGTGAGAAGAAAGAGAAACTGCCGCTTTTAATCTGGGCTTATCCTGCTGAATATAAAGATAAGAATAGCGCTGGTCAGAGTACGAACAATCCAAATGAATTTACTTTTCCTAATTATGGTTCGTTTGTGTATTGGGTGACGCGGGGCTATGCCGTGTTGGATGATGCAGCATTTCCGATTGTTGGTGAAGGTAAAACAGAACCCAATGATAATTTTTTGGAACAATTAATTGCTAATGCCAGAGCTGCTATCGATGCAGTGGATTCATTGGGCTATATCAACAGAAAAAAAGTAGCTATCGGGGGGCATTCGTATGGTGCATTTATGACAGCCAACTTGCTTACTCATTGTAATTTGTTTGCCTGTGGTATTGCCCGTAGTGGGGCTTACAATCGTACGTTAACGCCTTTCGGTTTCCAGAGCGAGCAGCGCAACTATTGGGATGCTCCAAAGGTGTATAATGATATGTCGCCGTTTATGAATGCTGATAAAATGAAAACTCCCTTGTTGCTTGTTCATGGCGAAGCCGATAATAACCCGGGAACATTTACCTTACAAACGGAACGATATTTTCAGGCTTTGAAGGGGCTCGGTGCACCAGCACGAATGGTTATTCTGCCCAAAGAATCGCACGGATATGTAGCTCGTGAGAATATTCTACATTTACTTTGGGAACAAGATCGTTTTTTGGAGAAGTATTTGAAATGATGTGAGGATTTAGATTATCATATATAATCCTTCTATTCTAAAAAACGTTCAGGTAAACACTGCTTTTGTGTTATGCCCGAACGTTTTTATTTTTTATAGAGAATAAGTTGAAATAGCTTCTGGTCAATCCTTGTTTAATTTTTGTAGCAGACTTCCATAAAGAGTAAATGCCGCTAAGAAACAGCAAGAACAGTAAACCATCACCTACCGGTATTGAACTATGCGGATTTTTTCCACCAGGGTCCCTTCCTCCGTTTGCAGTAGTTCCTCCAACAGCCTGACGGGTTGTGGTAGAACTTAATGAACCATCTGTAGTTAAAGAGCTTGTTGTTCCAGCAGCATCTTGCGTTGATGCATCTTGATTCCTTGAATTTAAGGCTAGAGCCGTTACACCCGAATTTGATTCAGATGAGTTGCTGGATTTGTTTGTAGAGCTTGATCCGTCAGAGTTGTTTGCATATTCCGATTTGCTGGCTTTACTGGATGATTCTATGTTAGATGCTGCATATGAAGCGTTATCGGGAGAGTATTCGGGAATGGACGCATCGGCTTGCTCGTACTGAGCATAGGAGGTTTGAGTAGGAGCATTTAGAATTCCATCTTGAAAATCAACCCCTTGCACAATAGCGAAATAATTGTCGGGTTGAGATGAATCTATCGTTTTAATCGCGCTGTAGGCAATGAAGAGGAATAGAGCCACTCCCGATAATATGGAAAACAATATGTTCGCATTCGATCTGTCCATTTTGATGTGTAATTACTCATTCAGTTCTCTTTTTTTTGATACTTGCTTATCTCAATCAGTATTCAATAGTTTTATTATTGAATTGGGTTTTATTAAACCGCAGTCGGTATCATTTCACAAACCGCGGTTTAATATAACCAATTAAAGAAACCCTTTATCTCCTTTTCAATAATCGCTTGTTTAAAGGAGAATCTGTTAGAATTAATCTATTCGAAAACACAATCACGCCTAAAAAACTATTTTGATGTCAATATTGCTGGTAAATTAATGTATGTTTATAAAGTTAGCCTGTTCACTTGGTTGCTCGTAATCTGCTTTGACAGAAATCGTTTTTTCAGTTGCGTTTTTACATGAAACTTTACTTGATGTCTGTGTATATACAAACGGAGTGAAAATAACCAAGGTAAATAGTATATTTAGCGTATTTACAATTGAAGTTTTCATAACGTTGAGTCTATTGAATGAATATATTGGCTACTGTAATCAGGTGGAATAACTGCAATGCAAACATACAAATAAATTTGTATTATGTTGATATATAGTATTCTGTAGTATTGGTACTGACGGTTGTAGTAATTGGTATGGTAGAGAAATAGTTTGCTGTAGGTTGTCTTCCGGCATTTTTGGTGCTGCCATCTACTCAGGAGCTGTCATGGTGATGCACTGAGGTGAAAAATGGATATTATTGTTTTTCGGGGAAGTGATGACTTAGTAATTAGTTGGAAAATAGTTGATGATAGTTTATCTCCATTTGAAATTATTGCTACATAGAAATGCTAATCTGTACTATTCGTATTTGCCGACATAGCCTATTTTTGTTATTTTTTGTCTATTTAAAGGATTAAAATATAACATATATTTGCAAAGATTAATACTAAAATCGCTATTTCTCATATATCTTAGTTGATGCTTGACTATTTTAGTGGTAGGGATGAAGTTGACTTTAACTTTTGAATACAAAATGCTCATTGATTCTGTTGAAACCAATGAGCATTTTTTTTTTGACCCCGAAAATATAAATTGTATTTAGGCAACAAGGTATATCTGACTATCTATGAATCGTCGCATTTATCTTAGTTATTTGGAGCTTTCTCCACAATGTATATGATCCTGCCATAATGAACAAAAGCCACATTCCATCGCCAACCGGTATTGAATTCTTAGGGTTCTTACCCCCTGGGTCTCTACCTCCATTTGGTTTATTTGGCCCTGCAGCTTGTCTGTCGGTACTCGCGCTGCTAGTCAGGGTTAAATCGTTGCTCAGCGAACTTACATCGTTGCTTTGAGCTGTGGCTGTACCTTGTGCGCTCCCTTTTGATGAATTACCTGCAAGAGCTATGAATCCGTTTTGACTTGTGCTCTGATCTGATCCGGTAGTTCTACTATAGTTCGCAGCTCCAGTATTGGTGTTTTGTGGGCTGTATTCTGATTCATTTTCTTTATAGTTAGCATTGTAGCTGGTTGTAGGAGCGTAGTCAGTAATTTCGTTCTCGTCATCTTCGGTTGTATAAGCCGATCCTTTAGGTGCGTTAGCAATTCCTTCTTTGAAATTTACGCCCTGATTGTTGATGTAATAACTGGTACCAACATACAGGTCAGGTCTTCCGATGGGTGAATACGCTACCACCAGGAACAAAACTACCCATGTTAATATCCATATGATTGTATTTCTTTTTTTGTTTTTCATCGGTGTAGTTATTGAACAATCACACGTTTACTTACTTTTTCTCCATTGGTAATGGTATTCACCACATACGCTCCCGGGGTTAGATTGCTTAGTACTTCGGTAACTGCATTTGCCTCAAATGGAGCATTTTTAATAGCTCTCCCAGCAATGTCGTAAAGTGTACATTCGCCTTTAAAGGTACTCAGGTTCTGTACAAAAACTCTGCCAGGAGCTGTAAATATTTTTACGATTGCTTCTTTATCAGGTGCCCCTTTCTCGTACGGGCGTGTCAGAATTTTGAATCGTTTAGCCGGAGTATCGCTTTGTGCGGTTGCGAACGTGTAGGTGCTACCATTTTCTGAAACATCAACCGTTTTATTTTCTACTAAATCCACTAAATAAACTCCGGCATATTGACGTTGAATGTTTTCGTGAGTAAACTTAATTGTGTATTCCACTTCATCGCCTGCCTGAAAAGCAAGGTCGGTATTATTCATATCACATACAGAATTTACCTGATAATCGCCATCCGGTTCGATTGCGTAAATTTGTGGAGCTAATGACGATCCCAGCATTTTGCGCCCATCCCATCCATTATCAAAATTTCGGGTGCAACTTGGTTCGGTGAAAATCCACATGCGGTCGGAGTAATGTTTTCCGGTAAGATCTATTCTGGTGGATATCAGGTCTGTATTTGTTATTGCATCAATTGATTTTACGCGTTGTTGAGTGGTGTTTTTTATTGCTACATCGCTGTACTTCATTTTGATATATGAACCGGCTGTTTTATTTCCAGATGTTTTTACCAACATTGAACTCATAGATGGAACCTCGCCTGGAACTCCACCAGAACCCGCAACGTTTTGTGGAATGGAGAGGTATTGGCCAGGATTATCGCCTGATGATGTTTGATAACCGGCAGTATTCCATTGTCCATAAGATCCTGTATTGTAAAGAAACACAGTTTTATCCATATCCGATCCGAACTCTATTTTATCTACGTTAATAGCTGCTGTGTAAGAATTCGCAAATAGATGCTGTCCGGGGTATTTAGCGCCGGTAGTATAAGCTAATACGCCGGAGTCGAAATCGGTGTTTACCAATTGACCTTTAAAAGTATAGGTAGTAGTTGTTGGTTGACAAATTTCGTGCCCTATAAATTTATTCAAAGCATCGGAATTAGTTAGTTCCGTCCAATAATAGGAAGCATCGATATCATCACCTGCTTCGTTGGCACGTCTTACAAAGGCTCCGTACAACGTTGGTTCAGCGGTAACCGTTGTTAGCGGAACACCAAAGTATTGCCAGAAATATTGATAGTCGGCAAGTCCAGAAGTGTTTATTGTTGCTTTAGAGTACATTTCTACGGTTGCCTGAACATTTGAAGCATTTGGAATAATAAGTGATCCATTCTCAACTGAAGCATTGGATTGAATATATATCAAGTCAGCAGGGTCGGTTACAGGATTAGTAACAGGTGGCGTAACTGATATGGTGCCATTCACTTTTAATCCTTTGCTAGCTGGGATTATTAGTCGTTTGGTAGTAGCATTAGTCAGGTTGCCAATTTCTCGAACTCCATCAAGTATCAAGTCTCTTTGGGCAACTTTGCTGTTGTTTGCCATCGTTGAGAAAGTTACATTTTTTCCTGTGCCTGTGTCCAGGCCCGGGGCAAACTTAGCTGACCAGTTATTGATATCTCCCCAGTTTTCACTTATGTTTCCAACCCAGTAATTATCACAAGTGTTGTTAGAATTAACGGTGAATGTTTGTACAGCTTTTATGAATGAATTTGATGCGGTAACTGTATAATCACCGACTCCAATAGCGGAAAAGCTTCTGGTAGTGCGTGTAAATGCAGGGTCTCCCGTTTTAGTCCATGAGTATGTAAGCAAATCCACCCAAACCGGAGTATTCCCAAAAGTACCATTATTGCCTGTTGGTAAGCTAGATGTAGTCGTTCCAACCCCTTCCGAAAAATTGTATCCGGCAATTAGTCCTAATTCTAATCCAGTGTATGGTTTATAGTATGATGTGGCATTCGCTGCAATTTCGGTTGCAGATAATGCATTTGAATAAAATCCAACTCTTCTTATTTGCCCAGGAAAAGTTTGACTATTGCCAGCCGTATATCCATCCCATATACCACCTCCAATACATGAGTTAAAGTTTGCATTGTCTCCATAATTTCCGGTAGTACTATTCAACGATCCTCTAACAATACCATCAACGTAAACAGTAAGTGCAGTACCCGATCCTGTAGCGGCTATGTAATGCCATGTATTATCTCCCAATTCTTGAGTGATTGGTACATTAAGAGTGCCGCCGGTAGCTGTATAAATTTGAAAGTTCGTAGAATTGTATATTCCAAATTCAATTACATCATTTTGACCAAAAAGGCTTCCAAAACGTTCTCCAGTAATACTTGCCTTATCATATTTAATCCAACCTTCGAGTGTAAAAGCAGCTCTATTCGTGAGTAGTTTTCCTCCTAAGTCTATATAATCTTTATCAGTATGATTAAATTCGAGAGCATAATCGGCAGGGGTTAGTAATGCAATAGCACCATCTGAAACTAAAGGGCAGGATGTATTTGTGATGGTGGCTGTTGGGGCTGCCAAAACTGTAACGTTTTTTGTTATTGACATGCCGTTGTAAGTGTACGTAATGAGGGATGTACCAACTGAAACTCCGGTAACTACACCAGTGTTAGCATCGATAGTGGCCACAGTTGTACTGACACTCGACCAAGTACCACCCACAACCATGTTTGCCATTGTATTGGTGGTTCCCATATAAATATAGATACTCCCGGTTATTGGAGGTAAGTAAGAAATAATTATTTGTCCATCGGCACCATTTCCTCCATTGTAGTTATTGGAACTGGTTGTATATCCCCCACCTCCAGCACCTCCAGGGTTTGATCCTGCAGTACCGACGCCTTGTGAACCACTTCTGCCATTACCACCTGGTCCTCCTCCTGTTGGTGGTGTTGCTCCAGACGCATTAGTGGCATTGTTTCCATCTAATTTGGTTCCTGCCGATGAGCCGCCTCCACCTCCATAGTTTGTTGCTGAGTTTGCTCCATTGCCGCCACTAAATCGAACAGTTCCTATACACTCGCTGGCTTTCCCACCAGAAGCGCCAGTGGTTACATTGTTTGAGACACTATTGCCTCCTTTTGCAAGTAAAGTGCTAGTGTTTAGAAAATAGGTGTCACCACCAGCACTCGTTGTTGTTGCACCAGTACCTATTGTGTAATTATATGTTGCATTTGGAATTACAGCAATTGCGGACTGGGAATATGCACCACCTCCACCTCCTGCTGCGGCACCTGTATTGTTAGTGGTTCTATTTCCTCCTTTCCCACCACCTCCCCAGGCTTCGACCAGGATAGATGTTACATCAGCAGGTACTGTGAAACTACCACTAGCGGTAGCAACAGATTGGGTTAATATAGCGACTGTGCCTGTAGCAGTAATATTATTAGTGTTTGTTCCTGAAAATGCAATAGTTGTTGTGACGTTTTTTGAGCCAAAGGTAACGGTTGATCCGGCAGGGTTTAAAATAACAGTCCCAACCTGAATAGGATTGCTAGTTGAACCGCTGAAATTTATTGCCGGACTGACATTATTGTTTGCAACAGTAAATGTACAGTTTGGTGCAGTGCATGTGCCGGTAATAATTAATGTCCCAGCGTTCCAAGCATCTGTATTATTTGAGAATGTTGAGTTTCCGGTTTGGCAGTCAAGGTTCCTTGTGATAGTTAAATTATTTCGAGGAGTCATTGAAACTGACGTACTATTTGAAAGGCGAAGATTCGGAATGCTCATGTTAGCACATAAAGAAATGGATTGTGTGGTACCATTTAGTATTAAATAGCCAGTGGTTGCCGTAATTGTTCCCATTGAGCAGTTAAACGATATATTTCCACTAACAGATAGATTGTTAGATCCTAATGCTATCACTTCCCCTCCCCAGCTCCCCAGTGTTAGATTTTTACAAGCCACATCGCCAGTTATTGTGATAGTTTTGCCCTGAGTATTATTTACATCGTCACCAGCGCCGGGAATGCCAGCTCCTCCCCACGTAGCGGGGTTATTCCAGTTACCGGTTTGTGTAGCTGTAAAGGTTGCACTATAACCCATCAATGGCAGCAAACTCATAAGAGCAATAAAAATTATTGCTTTATGATTCTTTGGTTGTAGCTGATTTTGATCTATTTCTGATACGCAACAAATCATTTTAAACAATTGACTAATCAAAAACAAGGGGCTAAGAAATTTTAGCGAAAATGGAGTGTAAGTGTTCATCATCTGCTTAATGGTTATGATGGTTTTATTTTTCAGGGGATGCAAAAGTACATAAATTATTCTGACTATGAAATAGTTAGCGGAGTTTGCTTACAATCTCTATATCTGACGTTGGGATATAATTCGATATAAATCAGGTGAATGTAGTAAATTAAATCCGATTTTACAAGAATTATGTCAATAAATAACTTATACAAAGTCGGTAAATATGCAATTTTAGCTAGATATTAATTATGTATTTGACTTGCTTGTCTTGTTCTTATTACAAATTTTAAACAATAATGATTTATCTATTTACGTCAAATGTAATGCCAAATGCTTTGATATACCGCGTTATGTTCTGAGATATAAAATTTCATTAGTAATCTTATTTGATGTAAAAGGGGCTATCTCAAATCTTATTTTGAGATAGCCCTGCATTTTTTTTATGGGAATACTAGTTTTTTTGTGCAGTTAATTTTTCCTGAAGCTTTTTATAGATAATATATCCGCTTGCCATAAGTAGCAATATGCAGCCTCCATCGCCAACCGGTATTGGATTCTTAGGGCTCTTACCCCCCGGGTCTCTACCTCCATTTGGTTTGTTTGGACCCGCAGCTTGTCTATCGGAATTTATGCTGCTGGTTAGGGCTAAATCGCTACTCAATGAACTAACATCATTGCTTTCTGTGGCTGTTCCTTGTGCACTTTTTGATGAATTACCTGCCAAAATAATGGAGCCACTTTGACCCGAACTCTGATTTGATCCGCTTGCTCTGCTGTAATTTGCAGCTCCATTGCTAGTGTTTTGTGGGCTGTATTCCGCCGCATTGCCAGCGTAATCTGCACTATAGTCGGTGCTCGGAACATAGTCCGTCATTTCAGGTCCGTCCTCTTCGGTGGCATAAGCAGTGGCTTTAGGTGCATTAGCAATGCCTCCTTTGAATGTTACCCCCTGATTGTTGATGTAATAACTGGTACCAACATATAGGTCTGGTCTTCCGATTGGAGAATATGCCACCACCAGGAACAAAACTGCCCATGTTAGTATCCAGATGACTGTGTTTCTTTTTTTGTTTTTCATTAGTGTAGTTATTGAACAATTACACGTTTACTTAATTTTTCGCCATTGGTTATTGTATTTACTACATACGCTCCCGGAGTTAAATTACTTAGCACTTCGGTAACTGCGTTTGCTGCAAATGAAGCATTTTTTACAGCCCTCCCGGCGATGTCGTAAAGCGTACATTCACCTTTGAATGTAGTTAAATTATGGATAAAAACTCTGCCTGGAGCAGTAAATATTTTTACCTGTGCTTCCGTGTCGGGTGCATCTTTTTCGTAAGGACGTGTAAGAATTTTGAATCGTTTGGCCGGCGCATCGCTTTGAGCGGTTGCAAATGTATAGGTGTTGCCGCTTTGGGTAACGTCCACTGTTTTGTTTTCTATTAAATCCACTAAATAAACTCCGGCATATCGTTGTTGAATATTCTGGTGAGTAAACTTCATCGTATATTCTACTTCGTCGCCTGCCTGAAAAGCAAGGTCGGTATTGTGCATATCACTGACAGAATTTACCTGATAATCACCATCTGGTTCCAACGCGTAAATTTGTGGTGCTAATGACGATCCCAATATTTTGCGCCCATCCCAACCATTGTCAAAATTACGGGTACAGCTAGGTTCGGTGAAAATCCACATGCGGTCGGAATAATGTTGCCCGGTAAGATCAATCATGGTGGATACCAAGTCTGTACTGCTTATTGCATCGACTGATTTTACACGTTGTATTGTTGAATTCTTTATAATTACATCCTTATAATTAAACTTCATGTACGATTGAGCTGATCCGTCGGCTCCGGTTTTTACAAGCATAGAACTCATGGATGGTACTTCACCCGGAATATTGTTACTTCCGGCTGTCAACAATGGTATGGATATATATTGGCCAGCTAGTGAACCGTTGCTAGTACCACCTGTGTTGGTAGTCCAGTTGCCGTAGGATCCTGTGTTGTATAAAAATACGGATTGCTCCATGTCCGTTCCAAGTTCAATTTTTGTAATATCGATGGCTGCAGTATACGAATTGGCAAAAAGATGCTGTCCGGGATATTTTGCAGTGGATGTATAAGCTAATAAACCAGAGTCGAAATCGGTGTTTACCAACTGACCTTTGAAAGTATAGACAGTCGGTGCTGTTTGGCAGATTTCGTGACCAATAAATTTATTTAAAGCATCTGAATTCGTCAATTCTGTCCAATAATAGGTGGCATCGTTATCATCACCAGCCTCATTAGCCCGTCTTACATAAGCACCATACAAGGTTGGTTCAGCGATGACAGTTGACACCGGAACGCCAAAGTATTGCCAGAAGTATTGATAGTCAACCGGACCGGATGTATTTATTGTTGATTTGGAGTACATCTCTACTGTCCCATTTACATTCGATGCATTCGGAAATATTAATGATCCATTCGCCAACCTTGAACCATCTACCGGATTTGGATCACATTTTATTTGAATCTGATCGTATTTGGTATTTTCATCGACTTGGTTTAGTGTAATTAAATTGTTTACCACTACTTCTTTATCTGCAGGAATAACCAAATTCTTTCCTGATGCATTGTTTATAATGCTGCCAACAATTCTGTTATAATCTACATATAGGTCATTTTTAGCTGCTACACCCGAGTTGTTTCCTGTAGTTGCGAATTCCACATTGTCGCCTGAGGCAGGGACTTTGGTTGCAGTCCAGTTATTAGGATCATTCCAAGCCGTACCGCCTGCGCCAACAGCACCTAACCAGTAGTTAGCCCCGGTTGTTGTGGTAGTGAATGGTATTGAGTTTGATGTTGCGGGGCTGCCGGTTGCACAAGACATATCAGCAGACGAAGTCATAACGCAGGAAATAATATCTCCATTTGCAGGTGTATATGAGAATTTTGAGTTGCTAGTTGATGGATAAGATGTCGTAGTAGTCCCATTGGTAACCTTCCATATGTAAGCAGGATTGTTTCCTCCATTTGCAGGCGTGGCTGAAAATTCAACATTTGTTCCGGAGATAATGTTTGTACCTGTGCTTGCAGTGATCGTCACTGCTGCTGCAGGTAATGCTGTAACATTTATAGAAGACGTTACTTGCTGTACCACTCTTAAATCAATGTCATCGAGTGAAAAGTCATTACCGTTTGGAACAATGTTTTGATTTCTAATATCTATTACTACAGAGGTGTTTGATCCTGAGTTCCAATTGTAATAATACTTTGTCCAATTTCTTACAAATGGGTCTGGTATACTTGCTGTAAAAACACCTCCTAATGGCTGTCCGTTGGCAAAGGTTTGTAATTGTGATGCATTGGAATTGACAACACTTTGTAGCCAATACGAAAATTGGTAAGTTGAATTTGGCGTTACGCGTAAGGTTTGTGACCATACGGTTACGTTAGCGCTGGTAGCTCCGTTAATAACCATTTGATTCCCTACTGGTGTTGTCCCACCTGTGGTGTGATCTGAAAAATAGCTAAATCCACTATGATATGTCTTAGGGTCTGGAGTTACAGCATAGGTTCCCTCAGGAACAAGATCTGTTGATGATTTATAGCTGCTAGTAAAGCCTGCATTGCCACTTTCAAAATCACCATTGATAATTATATTTGCTCCGATAGGAATACTTCCGGTTACAGTATATGTACCATTCATTGCTGCAGGAGCAGGAGTGATTACAGGATTTTGATTTGTCGAGTAGAATCCATTAGGTCCTGTCCAGTATAGGATCGAGATATTATCACTTGAGCTGAAAAGATTTATTTGGTCAGCTGGGGGGCATAATCTGCCTCCGCTAGTGATGATAGCGGGGGTGGTTGAATATACTGTACCGTTGCACGTTATTTGTGCGGCTGCAGTTCCTGATGTTAATGTTATGTTCTCAGATGGGTATGTTCCCACTGCTAGTCCCGCTTTCAAGCGGATGTAAACGATCGTGTTTGCAACTTGATTGCCGACAGCCGGCAGCGTTATTGAAGATTGAAAGCCGGTGCCTGAGTTTAATGAAATTTCAAAATGTGTTGGTGCATTAATCGTGATTCCTGTAGATAAAGCTGAACCGTTGACGGTGAATGTTTGCTCGGCCGACGGTCCAAAGTTAATTATATATGCAAACCCACCCAATAAAGGGGGTACGACATTAATCTTAGGAGATCCATTTCCTGCTAGTACGAAGAAGCGGTTTGTGCCTATTGCGTTTGAATTAGTGATGTCATAAAAACTGGATGTTCCTCCAAGGTTGGTATAAGTTCCTGTTTTGTTGCTGCTCCCTGCTATGACATTGTACGGATATATTGATTGAGAATTACCCAGGGATATAGATGCAGTTGAAATGCTGGAAGATGTTGCTAATGACCAATATTCGGTTGTGCTTATCGAAGATAATGTCCCTTTGTTACCTCCGCTGCTTTGATTGAAAGCTTGGACCTGCAGCGTTGGATCAGGCCAACCAGTTGTTGTTGGATTAACAACAGTAAATGGTAAATAAGAAGCATCGCCAACTGGGAAAATATAAGTTGTTGGGCTTGAAAAATTAATGGGGATTGTCCATTTTACCGGACCACTAATATATGAATTTGCAGATCCTCCCATAATTCCCGAGTTAGTTGTATTGGTTATAGAAAGTAAATTGGTAGAATTCGTTATAACATTACCGGAGATAAGTAGGATCGTTCTCGTAACTGTTGTTGCACCTTGTAATGTTTTATTGCCTCCACCAGATATAGTTAGATTGTAATACGTATATGCCCCAACCGATTGTGTCGTTCCATTGTAGTTACAGTACCTGTTGATGCAGTAAAGTTACCACCATTACCGAGGTTGCCACCTATATTCAATGTGCCGACATCGGTAAATGTAAAATCATCGTTGCTGTTTCCAAAGGTAACGTCTCCAGTTACATTTATGGTTCCGGTTGATAGAGTAATTCCTGAATATCTATTTGATCCAGTTGCCAAAACCGAAATAGAGCCGCCTACATTTAAAGTTCCTGCTCCCACTGCAATGTATTTGTTGTCACCACTACCCGATCCCGCCTGAATTATTATATCTTCAGTTACTGATAAGGTGTTGGTTCCACTGATAGTAATGTAGCTTGCGTTGCCACCACTGTTGATAGTAATACTTTTACAATTTGCATCCGCAATATTGATAGTGACATATCTGTTATTATTGATAACGACATCATCACTTGCTCCGGGAACACTTGCTCCTCCCCATGTGGCTGTGCTACTCCAATTTCCAGAAACTGATGCTGTGCGGGTTGCCCCATTCACATTTCCCACTCCAAATACAAGAAGCGCTAAAACCAGTAGGGTAAATAAATGTTTTGATATGAAATGTAGTTTTGAAATGTAGTTGTTTTTCATACGCGTTAATTTTTTTGATAGTTATCCTATCGTTTTGAACTGTCGAAAAGATAAAGTATTTAGTTATTCAGTTGCAGGTACTTCCGTGTGACTGAGTTTATGTTTATGTTAATAATAGTGTTAGCTGTTGCTCTGTAGTATTTGCCACTGTTTGTGGCAATAAATGTGCCCGAAAATCGATTCAGCTTTAATGCTTTCACCCTATGAATAATTCAAGTTGTCCAAATATAATTTGTTTTTATTACAAATCAGGCTTAAATCTATAATAAATGATGTGTAAATTAAAATTATAACTAACTGAAATCTTACGTGATAAGAGGGTTTACAGCATTTTAGTGTACAAAAATACTACTTTTTTGTGAACTAATGCTATTTTTTAGTAAATATTTATGGCTAATAGCTTATATTTCAGTAAATAGGTGAATTTGTTTATGTTTCGGAGTGCCAAACATTCTCTTTTTGACTCTCCTAATGCTTCATTGCTAACCGATTGAAAATAGGCTGGTTGATAAACTCGTATAGCCGTTGCATAGCTGTGTTAATCGGAGTTTCCGTAGGGAGTTATTTCGTTATTTAGTGTTAACTTGTAGAAAACGCGCTGATTGAGAGTGGTAATATATTTTATTGTTGCTGTATAAAATACTACAAGGCCTATGTAGTATAAGTATACGACAATTATTGTTGATTCATTTATTAAATACAAATGTGTGAGTTATTTTTATCATTCTAGACCTCTATCCCTAACCCTTTCTCCCAAGGAGAAAGGGGACATAGCATCTCAAATTTAGACATTCTGCTATTAATTTCTACTCATCAAAGTCCCTCTCCTCGGGAGAGGGATTTAGGGAGAGGTCGAAATTAAGAAACATATCAATAATACTTATTACTTAGTTGAGTTTAGACTGTTTAAATCGGATAGGAATTTTGATTTTTTAAGGGTGTTTGTAAAAAAGACAAAAGACAAAAGAGGAAAGAGGAAGGGCATTAAACAAAGCAAGGATGACTGAGTAGTTCAATCATCCTTGCTTTGAGAAAAAGGTATTTGTATAATAGGGTTCAGTGAATTCAAGACCCTGTCGGGGGTTTATAAGATGGACAAAAGACGACTGACAGCAGACTATAGACTTTAGACTATAGACAACAAACAAAATTGGCAACTAACGGAAATACTATTCAATCAACTTATTGTTGATGGCATAGTGAGTTAATTCTACATCGTTTTTTAATTTTAATTTTTGGAAAATGCGTACACGGTATGTAAATACGGTGCTGACACTGAGCGTAAGTTCTTTGGCAATGGCTTTTACCTTTTTACCTTCGGCTAACAGGAACATGATTTCTAATTCGCGGTTGGATAAGCTTTCGTGTGGTAGCTGATCTTTATCGGGTACTACGTCGAAAGCCAACTGCTCGGCTAGTGTTGTGCTCAGGTAACGACCTTTGCTGTGAATTTTGCGTATGGCGATTACCAACTCGTCCAGTGCGGTATCTTTGCATAAATAGCCGGATGCTCCTGCCTTAAGAGTCCGCAGTGCGAATTTATCTTCGGGGTGAATACTTAAAACCAGGATATGAAGCTGTGGTTTAACGATTTTTAGGTCGCTCAATAAATCTATTCCGCTTCGTCCTGGCATATTCATGTCCAAAAGCATAATGTCGCAATCGGTGTGTTGAATTTTTTCAAGTGCTTCAACTCCATCTTGTGCTTCGGCAACTACCACGAAATCAGACTCTTCTTTGAGAATTTTTTTTAGTCCTTCACGAATTATCTCGTGGTCATCTACTATAAATACTTTTATCATAACTCTGTTTTTTTATATGATTTCTTTTTTGCTTTCTCAGTTCTATACTAATGCTTTATAAATTATATGCAAATATACTAATTCAAATTTGATTATCAATATTCAAACTCAAGTTGTTTGTTCATGTTTTTGTTTTCGGAATAAGGAATTTCTACTTTTACCACTGTTCCTAACCCTTCACGACCTGCTATGGTGAATTCTCCATCTAACAGAAATGCTCTTTCCTGCATGCCAATCAGCCCGTAGGAATCTTGTTTTGACTTGTAATTTTCCTTAATACCTATGCCATTGTCGCTAATTTGCAAAATAAGCTTATCGCCATTTGCCATCATTCTTACCTTGACTTGTGTTGCATTGGCATGTTTGGCAATATTTGTAAGTGCTTCCTGTACAATTCGATAGAGTGCAACAGATTGTTGTTGATTTAATTCAAGATTTGTAATTTCAGTTTCGAAATTGCACTTAATGTCGTACCGCTCATGGAACTTAGTAACCTGCAGTTTTGCAGCCTCAATAAATCCAAGTAAATAGAGCACTTCCGGTCGTAAATCGGTCATTATTTTTCGTGTGGTATTAATGGTACTATCCACCAAAACAAATAGTTGGTCAAATTTGGTAATGATACCATCCGTGACATTGCTCTCCGGACATCTGAGTATGTTTTGTTTTAACATTCCCATATCTATCTTTATGGCAATAAGAATTTGTCCAAGTTCGTCGTGTAGTTCCCGTGCAATTTCGAGCCTTTCTTCTTCACGTATATTTTGCAAGTGAGCTGCAAACTTTTTCATTTGTTCCTGGGCTTTGCTAAGTTCAGCCTCCCATTTTTTACGATCTGTAATGTCCCGTATGATGATGACCATTCCGGTCGGTTCTCCGTCTCTATCGCGAATAATGTCAGCCTTTATTTCGGTCTGTACTCTGCTGCCATCTGCCTTTTGAATGGAATATTCTTTTGCACCAAGTTGTGTGGTGAAGGACATTAAAAAGTTAGATTTTGCTTTTTCAATATCCTCCGGAGCAATGAAATCAGTAAACCGATGTCCGATTATGGTCTCTTCTTTTTCGCAACCATAAAATAGCAATCCGTTAGGCGAAATCATGGTGATATATCCATTTATGTCCACGGCTGCAATTATATCGGGTGATGCCGTAAGGGTAGAGCGATACAGATTTTCACTTTTGCGTAATTTTTCGGCTAGATTTTTTCGATTAGTAATATCCTGGACAGTTCCAATCAGTTTAATAGGATTACCTTCTTCATTGAAAACTAATTCGCCTATACCATGAACCCAACGTTCTTCCTTGTCGTTTTGTCGTATAATTTTGTATTTTTTATCGAACTTATTTTTATTTGTAACCACATGGTTTGAGAGATACTCCCACATCTCTTCTCTAAAGTTAGGCTGAATGATTAATGTCCAAGATTCTACCGTTTTTTCGGCATTGGCTTCGATGCCAAAAATACTATCGAGTACATCTGAGCATATCCATTCCCCTTTTATAAGGTCGTATGTATAGGTTCCTAATTGGGCAATAGCTTGTGTTTGTCTCAAAAAACTTTCGCTTTCGAGCAAGGCCTCTTCGGCGCGTTTTCTGTTAGTAATGTCCCGACCAACACCTAATAATCCGATAATGTCATTGTTATTGTCATACAGTGGTAGTTTAGACGCAACTAACCAGTGCGTGCTACCGTCTTTATCAACCAATGTTCCTTCTCTGTTAATTAGAGGTTTCCCTTCTTGCATGACTAGTCTGTCATCTTCGGTGTATGACTCGGCTACATCGAATGGAAATATATCATAGTCAGTTTTTCCAATGAGTTCAGCTTCGGAGGCTGCACCGGTTATTCGGACTTCAGCCATGTTGGCAAGTGTTTTTTTTCCGCTCAAGTCTTTAATATAGATGGCATCCGGTATATTATCAATGACAGCACGAAGTAGTTTTCGTTCATTTTGGATAAGCTCAGCATACTGTTTATTCTCAGTTATGTCGCGACTCACACCTACGATTCCGGTCACAACATTATCCTTGTCGCGAAGTGGAATTTTTGAAGAAAGTATCCAGCGTTTCTTACCATCCTTATCGAACATTAACTCTTCCTTGAAAAGTAAGGGTTTGCCTGTTTCTAAAATTATTTTGTCATCGGCAGTAAAAATATCTGCTAATTCTTTGGGATAAAAACTGTAGTCATCTTTTCCCAATACATCTGCCTCGGAATTAACCCCCATGAGTTTAACCTCTGCTTTATTGGCCAACGTTTTTTGAAATGAAGCATTTTTTGTGTAAATGCAATCGGGTATATTGTCGATGATAGTTTTGAGTAATAAACGCTCGTTGATAATGGTCTCTTCATATTTTTTTTGTGAAGTAATATTACGACTGATGCCTATTAAACCAATGATATTTTGTTGCCCATCCAATAGTGGGATTTTCGAAGTTAGGAGCCACTTTTCATTGCCATCGATATCAAGAATCGTTTCTTCGTAATTTAACATTGATTCTCCGGTTTTGAAAATATGTTGATCGTCGTTAATATATTTCAGAGCAAATTCCGGAGGAAAGAAAGCAAAGTCATCTTTTCCCAATACTTCGGATTCATTTTTGCAACCTAAAAGATTCATTTCGGCTTTATTCGATAGTGTTTTTTGGCTTTGTAAGTTCTTTGCATAAATTGTCTCTGGGATGTTGTCAATAAGACTTCTAAGCATTGTGCGTTCAGTTTCCAATTGTTCTTCGGCTAGTTTTCTATCCGATATATCCAGGATTAAGCCTTCGAGTGCCTCCACTTCACCGTCTTTATTATAAATAGGAAGACCTTGTTCCCATACCCATTTTTCGCAGTTATCGGCCGTTAGGATTTTATATTCAACAAATACTGCTGATTTTGTAGCTATGGCATGTTTCCATGTTTCCCATAATTGTTCCCTAAATTCGGGAAGTATGATGTCGCTGAAAGTGATGGTTTTATTTTCGATTAAATCGGAAATTTGATAGCCGGTAAGTGCAAAACAGCCTTCGGAAATAAACTTCATAGTCCAATCGATATCGTAAAGGCAGCGATAGGCCATGCCGGGCAGGTTGGAAAGGAGCACTGATTTGCTACGCTCGCTTTCGCGCAATTCTGACTCGGCTACGTACTTATCCGTTACATCGGAAAAGACCAGCACTACGCCTGTAATGTTACCTTTTTTATCGATGATAGGAGCAGCACTGTCTGAAATCTGATACTCTTTTCCATCGTCTGAAATTAGAATAGTGTGGTTTGCTAAACCGGCTATTTGGCCTGTTTGAAGTACTTTTTTTATTGGATTCTCTACAATTTCTCTGCTTTCGGCACTAATAATTTTAAATACTTTAGTTAATGGTTCTCCCAGCACATTTTCCAGCTTTACTCCACACAGATGCTCTGCCATTGGGTTCATATTTACTATCAGACCGTTTACATCGGTCGAAATTACTCCATCTCCAATTGACTGCAGAGTGATGGATAGTAATTCTTCATGTTCATGCAGTAACTTATTTGTATTTTCGAGTTCAGCCATTTTGTGTTGCAAATGGACAACAGCAGTTCCTTTTTCTGCGAGCTGTCTTGCGCTGAACACAAGCATTTTTGATACGTTAAACAGTTGTTCTTTTGTCATCACCGGTACTTCATCCAATGCTTTCATGAAATCGTCTATGTTGGCTCCAATTTCTTTTGCATATTGTTCCATTCGCACTTTGTCTAGCTCGGGTGTTCGAACCTGGCCAATAATCCAATTGGCAACTGGTACTCCATAAACTATAATTTGGGTGCTGGATTCCATTAGTCCTACACTTGTACAGGTTTGTACAGAGGGTAGACAATTGCTTTGAGCAGCCAGAACAGCATCAGACTTCATACAGTTTTTACAACCTTTCACTGTTTGTCGGACTATGCTCGCACACAACCGGCAGAAATTAGAGGGCTTAGTGATAGGAGTTCCATCTAAATGGGTAATTATAGAAGCAACGCCTGTCGCATCTGCAAACAAATCCTGAATGGTTTGTAACTCTTCAAGTTTAAAGAAATCGGTATATTGTAAGTCGATTCCCATTTTGGCTGACAATTTTGTATAGCTGATCTTTGAAGTCATTTTGTGAGTTTTTCCAATAAAATTGTTCTGGTTAGAATCTGTGATTTATTTAATATTAATTTATAGAGTCCTTGTTTCTGTCGTTAGCCAGATTTTAAGGAATGAGCCCAATTGTATTCTGAAATTTTAGTTACACATTAATGATTTAATTCTCAAATTGAAACGGTGTAAGGCATTTCAATGCGAACAATGGTTCCTTCACCGGGTTTTCCTTCAATAATTAATTCTCCTTCCAGCAAAAACACCCGTTCGTTCATGCCTATTAGCCCGTATGAGTCATTTCTGACTTTATGATTTTTAGGAAATCCGATGCCATTATCTACAATTTCCATAATCAGTTTATTGTTCTCTATCAGTAGTTGTACCGTGACTTGTGTTGCTTTCGCGTGACGTACCACATTGGTAAGTGCTTCCTGAAGAATTCTGAAGAGTGCCACAGATTGCTGAGGAGCCACGTCAAGAGTCGTAATTGAACTTTCAAAAACGCATCTGATTTGGTGCCTTTCTTCGAAGTCTTTGGTGTACAATTTTGCAGCCTCAATAAATCCTAGCATTTCTAATACTTCGGGACGTAGACCGGTCATAATTCTTCGGGTAGTCTTAATCGTATTGTCCACTAAACCAACTAAGTTGTCGAATTTGATCATCACATCTGGATTCATCTTACCATCAAATTCTTTTACTACTTTATTTTTCAATAGACCCATATCTATTTTCAGTGCTACCAGAATTTGACCCAAGTCATCGTGTATCTCACGTGCCAGTCCGGTACGTTCATCTTCGCGAACATTTTGAAGGTGAGCGGCAAATTGTTTTAACTGTTCTTGAGAATTCTTTAGTGTTACTTCGGCATTTTTCCGCTCGGTTATATCTGTGAAGCTAACGAGGCTTGCCCATATATTTCCCTGATTATCAGTTACAGGCGATCCAAAAACTTCCAAAAGTGTTTGAGTTCCATCAGGGCGTATCACTGCCATATCATCTATATGTGCTGAAATGCCTTGCATTCCCAGATAAATTGGCGTTTCTTTTAACGGATAATGCTCCATAGAACCAACTTTATGGGTATCATACACTTTAGCAAGATTATGATGAGAGGTGTTCGGTAGAATTCCCCTACCTAGCAATTGCAACGCAGCTTCGTTAGCCATAATTGGCTTGCCTGATGGCGCTTCAACCATAAATACTCCCACTGGTAAGTTCTTAAGCAATAGGGTAAATAACTCATTTTGCCGGTTTAATGCGTTTTCACTTCTTTTGAGTTCCTCTTCTGCCCGAACGCGTTCGGTAATATCAATATTAAATCCAGCAATACCAATAATATGTTTCTCATCTTGAATTGGGAAAATAATCTGCTGATAAACAGCCGACTCATTCTTGATGTTATACTGAACTATTTCATCGATTAATTCACCATTGTAGGCGCGTGAGTTGTTTATCTCCCAAAGTCTTAATACTTCAGGTGCATTGTGGGTATTGTACTCCGGCTTGTGTCCTAAAATTGATCCAAAATGATCGACCAATTTTTTATTTTCCAGAATGCCAACACCATTAATATCTCTTGCCCATATTTCGAATGGAGTGTTCTCAATAAAAGTTCTCAAAAACATTTCACTTTTTTGTAAGGCATCTTCCGCTTCCTTTCGCTGAGTAATATCGATAAATGATATCAACACTTTCGAAAGTGTTTCTTCAAAGCCTGGCATTACAGTGAGAGTGAGTAGCAGATTTCTCTTCTCGCCATTTAGAGTTATTGTCTGCGTTTCACCCTCAAATTTGGTTTTTCCTTCGGCTAGGGCAATAATTTCTTCACAAAATATATTTACTGTGGCGTTGCTTATTGAAAAGAAACAATCAAGATTTTCAAGAATTTCTTCTTTATTTTTAGTTTCAAATATTTGTACACTTGTTTCGTTGATACTTACAACTTTTATCAATGATACTAGTTCTTCAATCTTGTTTGGTTGGTCAACAAATAATTTTCTAAAGTCTTTTACTCCTTCCGCTTTTAATTTATTGAGCTCTAGTTTTACCAAGGAGAGATCTTCTTCCCAAATAGAGATTGGGGAATACTCGAACATACTTTCCAGTCTGGCTTCACTACTCAATAGATTTTCTTCAGCACGTTTTCGATCTGTAATATCGTTGGCAAGTGTGATAAGTACATCTTTGCCAAAATATTTTCCTTTCACTGTCCAAACATCTTTTGGAAAAACGCTGCCATCTTTACGTTCTCCCCAAAATTCATATTTCTGAGGTTGTCCATTAAAGGCAAGTCTTCCATATTCTGAAATTTTATGCAAGTCATTCTTTCCTGGTGCTGAAAGGGATAACAGAGTTTTACCAATGAAATCTTGTTTTTCATACCCATACATATCAACAGCACCTTGATTTACATCTATAAATGTTAAATCCGGGTTTTGAATAAATATAGCATGTTGTACAGTGTTAAACATATCGAAATAGCTAACGCCCATTTCGCGAATTTCTTTTTCAGCTTTTTTCCGGTCAGTAATGTCGTGTAAACACAATAATAAATTTCTTTGTCCTGCGTTATTTATAAGCGCTGTAGAGCACAGCAATGACACAGCTTTCTGTTCCGCATCACGTATGAATTCACTTTCGTATTCAATATTTTTTGTCCCTTTGCCTGTTTTGAAAGTAGTGTTTATTGCATTGCGCAAAATGCATGAAGTGCAGGCATGTCCGTGGCCACATCCACCGGGAGTGGTAAATGAATGAACACAGCCAAAGACATCGCCCGGACCACTGCCTTTTAGCTCCAAACGAGAGCTCTTGGTGAAATTGGTAAATGCATTATTGGCAAAAAGGAGCTGTCCTCCCTCATCGACTACACACATCATTACAGGAGCATAATCGTAGATGGCCTTGAGCTCTTTTCGGCTATTTTCTAAGGCCTCTTCTGTACTCTTACGGTCGCTTATATCACGCGCTGTTAATTGTACAGATGGTTTACCATCCAGCAGGATGGGCATTGCCTTAACTTCTACATACATCGATGTGCCATCCATTCGGATATATTTTTCTTCAACTAGCGGCAACGATCCATCTCTATCACTTTGTGCAACTACTTTCATTCTCTCAAATACAGTTGATCTGTTATCGGGATGAATATATTCAATGACAGGTAGACCGACTAATTGTTTTTTTGATTTGGCACGCATCAATCTGACACATTCTTTATTGACATACACTACTATACCATCAGTGTAAATGCATATAGCTTCCGGAGAATTTTCAACAAATTCGCGGTATTTTAACTCACTTTCCTGTAAAGCAAGCTGTGTTTGTGCTCTTTCACTTTCAGCTTCCATAGCATCCAGCGCAAAAGTTATATCTTCACCAATTTCTTGAAGCAATATTTTCTCATCTTCGCTAAAGAAACCTAGTTCTGAAGCATAGAGGTTAATTGTTCCTACAACTTTATTCTTGATTTTAAACGGAACAGCAATCGAAGAGCGGTAACCTCTTTTTAGCGCTTCTTCTCTCCACGGTTCCATGCTTGAATCTGTGGCAATATCATGACAAATTTTTAATTTATTCTCTCGTATAGATCTACCAACCGGGCCGCTTCCTGTGGCTCCATTATTTCTGGTAATAATAATATTTTTTAGATATCCTTCCTCCTGTCCTGCATAGCAGACGGGGTTAATTATTTCAGTATTTTCATCGACGATTCCGATCCATGCCATTTTAAATTGACCATACTGAACTGCAACATCACAAATGTTTTGAAGAAGAGTTTGGCGGTCTTGAGTTCGTACTATAGCTTGATTAATTTGACTAAGCAACGCATATAATCTTCCTACATGTTGAAGTTGTTCCTCTGCTATCTTACGATCGGTGATGTCATTAATGCTCGATAATATAAGCGTTTTCCCATCTAGAGAAAGCATCTGCGCAGAATATAGACCTGTCATTAATCTGCCATCTTTTCGTTGGAAAACAATTTCTTTTGAATTTACATGTTTGTCTTTAATCAGTGATGAAACTACAGATTCTCTATCTTCAGTATTTTTCCAAAGATTTAATCCTAAAATGGAGTTTTGTAGTGCTTCCTCTCTGCTATATCCTGATATAGTGGTGAAAGCATTGTTTACATCTAGTATTTTACTGTCTGCAGAAGACGTAATTGTAATTGCATAAGGTGACGTTTGAAACACTGTTGAGTATTTTTCTTCGCTCATGCGGAGTGCTTCTTCAGCCATCTTACGTTCTGTAATATCTTCTCCGGAGCTCAGTGCACCAACAATATTTCCCTTGTTATCAGTAACCCAGGTATTGTTCCAAGCTATTGTTCTTCTTTCACCACTCTTAGTTATAATCTGGTTTTCGTGATAATTAAAGGCTTCAGTTTTTTCTGAAATTATCTGCTCGAAGATTTTTTTTACACTATCTAACTCTTCAGGAGGTACACATGTATTAAACCAATTTTTATTAATTAATTCGCCCGGTTCATATCCAAGTACCTGATATCCTTTTTTGTTGAGAAGATTGATACAGCCTTCTTTGTCAAACGCAACAAGAATTACCTGAGCTATATTCAAATAGGTCTCTACTTTCCGTTTTTCTACTTTTAATGCATTTTCGGCTAGTTTACGTTCAGTAATGTCCTTCGATATGCAAGTTACGAAAGCGACTTCGCCTTCACTATCAAAAATAGGGTCGGCCATTGTCAGATAGTAATGTTTCTCACCAGTGCTTTGTATAACCTTTACTTCAACCTCTCCTTTTTGTTTTGTCTGAAAAACTTTGTGTACAAGAGCAAGCCGTTTCTCAGCTTCATCATGAGACATGATTGCGCGAGGCGTTTTACCTATTATTTCAGCAGTGGTTCTTTCAAATGCTTTAGCAAATGACTCATTTACAAACCTGTATGTATCATCCCTGTTGTAACTAAAAATTGGGTCGCTCGAATACTGAATCAACGTACGGTATTTCTCTTCACTTTCCCATAAGGCATCCTGTGCCCGTTTACGTTCAGTGATATCGCGTGAGGCACCATGGTAACCAATAATTTCACCTTTCTCATTATAATGGACTGAGGCATTTGCTTCTGTCCATATCCAGGATCCATCTTTGCACAATTGTTCCAGTTCATAACGAATGGACCCTGTTTTAATATAATTTTTTTCGTCGGCTAGTCTGGCAGTGTTGACTCTTTTTACCATTTCTATACCTTCGGGTTTTAATATGTCTAAAAGGCTGGTTCCAACGACTTCATCCTGATGAAATCCGCGCATCCGTTCATCAGAAGGGCTAATGTAATCGCAAACGAAATTCGCGTCTAGGTGCCAAATAACATCACTGGAGTTCTCGGTCATAAAACGGTACTTCTCTTCACTCGCACGCAATGCCTCCTCCGTTTTTCTTCTAGCCTCATTCTCTTGTTTCAAATCTTCCAAAAGATTCAAAGTCGCGATGTGATTTGCATTCAGCTCGCGAGTACGTTCGGCTACTAACGCTGACAGTCGGGCATTCTCGCTCAGTTTTAATTCTTGCGAAGATTTGATTTTCGCCATCGCACGAATTTGTGCCACAAGTTCACTTTGGTCGATGGGCTTCGCTATAAAAGCTTCGGCTCCGACTTCTAATGCTTTAATGCGACTTTCGCTGTCGCCTTTTAAGGCAGTAACAAAAACAACAGGAATATTATTCGTTATTTTAATCGTTTTCAATTTTCGACACACCTCAAAACCATCCATGTCGGGCATAATGATGTCAAGCAGTATAACATCCGGATTCTCCGAAATGGCCAATTCGATTCCTTGTTCCCCACTCGTAGCCGTAATAACTTTTGCTTCGGGGAATGCTTCATTAATCAATGCCTTCAGAGTTATCAGATTATCGAAGGTATCGTCAATTGCCAGTATTTTTATTATTTCACTTTCCATATTTTCTTTCTTCTTTCTTCTTTGTAGAAGACTTTATACCTCAGGTGTTCTCATTAGTTGATATGATTCAAGCTAATTTGAAATGACCTCTGGTCTTTACTGTTATTTACCAAAAAGCACTTCGTTTATTGTTTTGAAGAACACTTTTTCTTCAATTGGCTTCACCAGATATCCATCGAACCCATGTGCCAGAATCGTTTCCCGATCGGATCTCATAGCGCTGGCTGTGAGGGCAATAATTGGAATGTGTTGCATTCGTGCATTTTTGCGAATAGCTTTAAATGCTTCAATACCATCCATTCCAGGCAGAGCAATATCCATTAATATTAAATGCGGTTTGTGTTTTTTTGCCATGGCTATCCCTTCCCTTCCATCTATGGCTTCAATTACTGTATACTTATCTTCCATGATGGCTTTCACAGTTAGCATGTTATCCAGATTGTCTTCTACCACAAGCACTACCGGTTTACCGGATATGGTTTGTGTCTGTCGTAGTGGTTTTTCTGCTTCGTCAATATGATTTGTCACCATTGATACCACCGCATTGAGCAAGTCTTCACGATTCACATCTCCTTTTTGAATGAGTTGATGGACATTGTTTCGTTTCAGGAACTTGAGATCTTCATTTGTCAGATGTTTTGCTGTGAGTATCAATACTGGAATATGAGCTGTTTTATCGACGTTGCGAATGGTTTTGAGAACTTCGAATCCATCAACACCAGGCATCATTAAATCCATAATCATTGCATCGGGTATGGTTGTTTCAATAATTGCCAATGCCTCTGCTCCATCTTGTGCCACCAATATTCTGTAACCGCTTTCCTCCATGAAATCTTTCATTTGGATAATGGCGGGCTCACTATCTTCCACCAGCAGCACTGTTTTAGCATTGTTCGGCTGGATAGCAATGGGGTTTGTAGCTTTTGTAAAATGGGAGATCTCGGGGAGATCGATAATTCTTTTCTCAGCATTATATTCCACCGGAAGGGTAAGTGTAAAGGTAGAACCCTTTTCGAGGATACTCGTTACCGAAATATTTCCACCCAGCAGGTTGGCGTATTTTTTGGCGATGGCTAGCCCTAAGCCTGTGCCACCATATTTTCGCGAGGTACTTCCATCTGCTTGACGGAATTCGTCGAAGATATGAGGAAGATGCTCGGCCGATATGCCAATGCCGGAGTCAGTGACCGAAATAATAATTTGGTTGTTGGTTTGAACCGTTTTGATTTCTACTGTTCCCCTTTCTGTGAACTTTACTGCATTGCTGATCAGGTTTTGAAGAATATGCTGACATTTATGCATATCGCTGATTAAATACAAATCATCGTTATCACCGGTTTGAAGCACCTCCAATTTTTTAGGGTCAACCTGTGGTTTTATCATGTTTGTAACTTCATCCACAAGGGTCTTAGGATTAAACCGGATGATTTCCACCTCTTCGCGGCCTGACTCAATACGCGAAATGTCCAAAATGTCGTTGATGAGTGAAAGTAAATGTTTCCCATTTCGTTCAATTACACCAATATAGCTATATTCATCTTCGTTAATTTTGTTGGCAAGTCGGCGATTAAGGACCCCTGAAAGTGCAATTACAGAGTTGAGCGGTGTGCGAAGTTCATGACTCATGTTCGACAAAAAGTTGGTTTTAAGTCTATTCGCCTCTTTTAGTTGGTCTTTTTGAGTTTCTAATTCTCTATTCTGTTCCGACAATTCGATGGATTGAGCGGTCATCTCCGTTTTTTGTTGTTCCAGTTCAGTGTTTTGCATTTCTAGCCTTTCGGAGAAATTTTTCATTCGTCGGAAGGTTAGGATTCCCTGAACACGTGCACATAAGGTGTTAAGCAAATCGTTGATTAATAAAAGAGACGCTGGAGTATAGGTTCTGACGGCAGCCAAAGAGATAATAGCTATCAGCTCTTTACCTGCTAAAACAGGAATTGAAATAATTTCCCGGGGAATAAATTTCCCACTTACAGTCTGGAATACAAAGCGGGTGTCGTGCGGTATTTTTTTTATGAACTGAATTTTATGAGTGGCAATAACAGATCCAAATTCACCTTCGGGATGAATAGCCGAGAAATGGTGTTTAGCTCCATCGTCCATCCCTACCGATTCGTAGTGTTCGTAATAGGTTTTATTCTCATTTAGCAAATACACTGCTGCCATTTGAGATTGGGTATGATTGCAGAGAGCTAGCAGTGTTACTCTGAAGAAGGTTCTTGGATCTTCTTCAGAAAGCATGATTTGCGAAATATTAGCGAACTTTTCGTCATTCTCCGCTGACGATTGAATATTATCCACCATAGCATTATAGGTGGTGGATAAAACTCCAAACTCATTTTTTGAGTCAATTACACTTCGGGCTGCTTTATCGCCCTCGTGGAATCGTCTTGCAGCATCAGTCAACTCTTTTATAGGTTCTATAATTTTTCTGAGAAATATATAGCCTCCAATAATTGAGAAGAGTAGAATGGCTGCAACTAATAGCAGCAGCTTCAAATTCATTTTGTTTCTAAGCTCAATTGTGTCGGCATAAAACTGCACTGCTCTATTCTTTGCAAAATCATCAATAATTCTAATTTTTATTAACATGTCGTCTCGCAAACTCCCCACTGTGCCTGTAGACCGAACACTCTCAATAACGGGATCAATATTTCCCGCCATGGCCATAGCAGTGTTTGCATCCCGTACCACTTTCCACTTTACAAAAGCCGTATAGGCTGCTTCTACATCCGATTTTTGACCAAGATACTTTTCTTTCAGTATATCGAACTGTATTTTTGCATCCAGAGCAGATAACTCCATCAGTTGCAAAGCTTCCTGCTTGTCGTGATCCGTTTTGTTAATCATAAGATCTCTGGTTGCAAGTCGCATACTAAGTACATCGGCATTTAGTTTTCCGATGGCCGCTCTTACCTGAAAGGGATGATTGTACAGATTATCAGTTTGATTACCTAATTGGTAGTTATGAAATACAGAAATGCTTCCAATGATGATAATGAAGAATATGTTAAATGAAAATCCACATTTTAAATGTGTTGAAATCTTTAAGTCCTTAATTCCCATATTGTTATTGTGTTGTGTTTTTGGATCTATAAGTTGAATGAGATCTAAAATCATTTTTCCCTGATTTTTTGATATTTATCTGTAAAACCTATCGGTCTATATTTATTTGGAACTTGATATTGTCTAATTTATTCCTGTATTTTTCTAAAAATGCACGAATGTGGATAAACTTCCTCAAAATTGTATCGCATCATGATTTCTCTCTCGGTTTCTCCGGTAATTACATATCCACCTTTTGCTAAACAATGACTGGCCTTGTCCATAATCTTTTTTCGATATTCCGGTTTGTAATAAAATAGCAAATTAGCACAAAGCACTAAATCGAAATCGCCGTAGATGCTATTTGGCGGACAGCTATGATCCTCGCATAGCAAGTCGAAAACAGAGAAGTCGATTCGCTCTTTCAACTCCGTTTTTACCGTGTAACTTTCCCCTCGTTTTTTAAACCATTGCGATACGCGTCTAAGGTTTAAATTGTTTAGTGCAGTTGACTGGAATTGACCTTGTTGTGCCAATTTTACTTGTGTCTCGGAGTAATCAGTAGCAAATATACGAAAATTAATCATTTTACCTTCAGCGTTTTTGTGCTCGTTCAATAGTATAGCCAGACTATAAGTTTCCTGGCCAGCAGCGCAGGCTGCCGACCAGATTCTGATTTCTTTTTTTTTCTGATTAGAGTTTTTCAATAAGATCCCAGGCAAAACAATATTTTCGAGAACTGCAAATGTAAGCGGATTCCTGAAAAACTCGCTGTAGCTTATAAATAGCGAGTCCAAAAATAAGCTACCTTCTATTTCGTTTTCTTCAAAAAATGATAAGTAATCCTTTTCTGAAGAGCAATTATTTTGTTGTATTCTTCTAATTATTGATTTTTCAATGAAATCATCATCATACATCGAAATGTCTGTTCCGTGCGATTGAAATAGTAGATACGTCATTCTCGTTTTTACTTCTATCATTATCATTATTTTAGTATCAATTAGACAGACAGTTTATTCTACAATTTTATATTTTTCAACTTCACCAACTTCTCTAAGTAAGTTGTTTACTTCCTTTTTTAGTTCAATCATGGTTAACTCACGACCCACCATAAGTCGATGAAAGCGCATTAATTCATCCATTTTTTCTGTTAATACTTCTTCTGCTTTTTTCCGTTCAGTAATGTCGCGCAAAACTCCTTCATTCGAAATTTTTTGCCCATTTTCATCAAAATTATACCAACCATGATCTTCAACCCATATACCACTGCCATCTTTTTTTCGAAGTTCAAATACCGCTTTTTCTTCGTTGTTAGGATTCAAAACTTCAGCATCGCGATGACTTTCTTCGAAATAAAGTTCTTTTTTGATGTCTATTTTCAACATATCCTCTTTGCTTTCGTATCCGAGCATCTTTACCATGGCCGGGTTTACATCCACAAATTTCCCCTCTGTTGTACTCTTGTAAACGCCATCAGGTATTCGTTGAACTAAATTTCGGTACAGCATTTCGCTATCAATCAATGCCCTCTCGGCTTTTTTTCGCTCTGTTATGTCCTGACCGAAACTAATCATTCCAATAATTTCACCGAGTACATATATGGGAGATGTGTTGACTAAAATAGTGAGGATGGAGGAGTCGGTTTTCCTAAATCGCAATTCATAGGTGCAAACTTCTCCATTCATAGTTCGTTGGAATACGTCGATTAACATAGGAAGATCTTCTTCCATTGTAAGTGGAGTAAATGATTTGCCTATCCAATCTTTTGCAATCAATTCTGTTGTATTTTCAGTAGTTTTATTGATGAAAGTAAAGCAACCGTTTTTATCCAACATCCATATCCAATCGTTCGAATACTCAATCATTGTTCGGTATTTCTCTTCACTTACTTCCAACACTCTTTGCACTTGCATCCGTTCTTCTTCAACCCCTATAGCAGAAGCAATGATTTCCAATAAGTGGATTTCATTTTTACTTGGCGAGTAATCATTTTTAAATAGTACGCACAATGAACCTACACTTTTATTTTCAACCTTAACTGATTTTCCTATGTAGGTTTCAATCTCATATTGAAGAATGTTTGGATCTGTTTTAGCAAAAATTGTATGTTTAAGATCTCTGATAACTTGAGCGCTGTCTGAGTTTTCTGAAATTATTTTCGTGCATATGTGGCCTTCAGGATGAGTAGCTAATTCAATATCCTCTGGAGCCTTCCAACTTCCAAATGTGCATAATAGTCCATCTTGTAGACGATTATAAAGGGCGCAAGTACTATTGAATAATTCACCACAAACTTTGACGAGTAGATTTATATTTTTTTGAGGGTTGGATCCAAATGTCAAAAAACAGTCGTTGAGCTTGTTGATTTGTATCTCAGCGAGTTTTTGCTCAGATATATCTCTTGTAACCCCAAGCAATCCGGTGACATTAGATGCTTCATCATGCAGATATGAAATTCTCATTTCTGCCCAAAAAATGCTACCGTCTGCTTTGTAATGTTCCACTTCTAGAATGTGAATTCTATCCTTTTTAAAGTTTGGTTTTTTTTCATTTTTCAATTCTGTATTTAACTTATTGAGCACTAATTCTAAGCTAGAAGGTGTGAATTTTTCATGTGGTGCTCGCAGCATGTGTTCTTCAGGAGTTTCGAGTAATAACTTCTTTACCGATGAACTGATGAATGTAAGATTAAGTTCTGTGTCAGTAGTCCATACGACGTCAGAAATATTTTCTGTAATGGTCCGATATTTTTCTTCGCTATATTTGAGAGCACTTTCTGCATTTTTACGCTGAGTAATTTCTTTAAAGTTCAGAACAATAGACAATACATTTGGATCGGATAATAAATTTGTAAATGTGGTTTCAACCCACTTCCAATTACCGGCTTTGTCGATAAATCGATATTCGATGGTTGGTATAACGGTCGGATCCTCAAGTAGCTTAGATAAGTTGAGTGTAACCTTGTCCAAATCCTCAGGATGCACCAGCTCATTCGGATTTTCGATAAGCTCTTCGGTAGCCGCGTAGCCGAATATTCTACGTGCAGATGGACTTGCATATTTGAATTGCCCTTCAGCACTGATTAATACAATGCCGTCAGGGGCATTTTCTATAAGTGCTTGATAATGTTTCCCAATCTTATCAATTTCAAGTTGAGCCGCTTTTCGCTCTGTGATGTCTCGCGCAGTAGCTATTAAGACATCTTTCTCAAAATACCGACCTTTATTTACGATTACTTCTTTTGGGAAAACTTCACCATTTTTACGTACTGCCCAAAATTCAAAAGTGGATGGCATACCTGTCTTGAAAGCATTTTGCAATAACTTTTGTATCTGCTCTAAATTATTTAATCCTGGTGCAGCTACATAAGCAGGTGTTTTTCCAATCAACTCTTCATTGCTCATTTGGTACATTTTCTTTGCACCTTCATTCACATCAATAAATATTGCATTTTCATCTAATACATAAATTGCTTCAGAAACAGTATTGATAATGTCTCCATAACTTTGTTTCGTAAGTTCAAGGGTTTTTTCAGCTTTTTTTCGTTCCGTGATATCATGGATCGTTGCAATTACGCCAATTACTTCTCCTTCGGAATTGTAAAATGGTCCTGAAGTCTCATTTACCCATCCAAATTTGCCTGTGCTTGGAATGTTAAATTCAAATTCTTTTTCAATTATTCTTTTTTCTTTAATTAATTTGCTAACATCGTTGGCTTCGTTGGCTTCGTGTAAAAAAGGGAATAGTTCAATCGCGTTTTTACCGATTACATTTTCTGCTGAAAACCCTGTTAGTTTTTCCATAAATGGATTCCATGTCAGGTAGTTCAAATCTTTGTCGTAGACGATAATCCCTTCGTGAGCACTTTCTATTATTTGTTTATTGAATTGGCTTAATTCAATAACCTTTTGCTCACTGAGTAGTAACTTATTGTCTTTCTCTATGTCTGCAATAACTTTCTTTGCTACCAAAGGCAACATATTAAGGAATTGGCCATCTTTTATAATGTACTCCTTAGCCCCAAGTTTCATCATCTCTACAGCAATGCGCTCATCTCCTTGTCCAGTAGCCACAATAAATGGCGGTATAGAGTTTGTCTGAGTTTTTATGCTCGTGATGAACTCTTGAGCATTCATGTCAAGTAAGCTGTAGTCAACTATCATTAACGTGGGCGAATTGGTTTTTAGCCAATCAAGGGCTGCAGATCCTGTCTGAAAGCAGAATATTAAATATTCGTTTTCTTGGAGTCTCTCTTCCATTAATTCATTTAATCCTATGTCATCTTCGATGATGAGTATTGAGACAATTTTCTGTATCATACTTTTATTATTTGAAGGGATAAACATAAATAATTCAAGATCTCAGTAAATTTGATGAAATCTACTGGTTTAGTTATGTAAATATTACATCCAATTTGATAACACTCTTCTACTTCTTTGGGGTCGTCCGTAGTGGTAATCATAATTACGGGTATTTTTTTTAATGTGTTGTCTGATTTAATTAGTCGTAATACCTCTACACCATCCATTTTAGGCATATTGATATCGAGCAATAACAGGTAATTTTTACAATCCTTTGGTTTTTTATTTTTGGAAGCACATAAGAAATTCCAGGTTTCTTCGCCATTTGAGAATCTGATAATTTCATTGCAAATACCCGATTCAATGAGACCGTCCCGAATAAGTTCGGCGTGACCATCGTCATCTTCAGCTATTAGTATAACAAGCTCTTTGAGGTTTTTCATAATAATTGAAATCAAAAGTCCGTATAATTGCAATTTATTCTTTGCGCTTTACTCCCAACTGTTTTTTTGTAATTCAATAAAGAAAGTACTCCCGTGTCCTTCGTCCGATTCTACCCACACTTTCCCATGATGCTTTTCGGCAATTTGTTTAACTATACTTAGTCCCACACCTTCGCCTAATATCTGCGATTGAGGATGAACACGATAAAATACATTCCATATTTTTTCATGAAACTTGGGTTCAATACCTATTCCATTATCAGCGATGCTATATATAACTCTGTTGAACGAGCTAATTGCTTTTATTTTAATTTCAAAGTTTTTATCTCTGTCTCTATACTTTATCGCATTACTTATTAAATTGGAAAATAGCTGATTTAGCTGCTGTTCATCCCCACAGCAATCTGGAAGTTCTTCAATAATGATATTTGCCGACAGCTCTGAAATTTGATAATTGTGTGCCACAAGGACTGTCTTTATTAATTTATTCATATCAACTTTGCCAATAGAGATTTTAATTCTCCCAGTACGCGACAGTTGCAACAATCCATTGATAAGTGTCTCCATTTTTGTAACGCTAGAGAATATGAAGTCAAGCGATTTAGGGATTTCTTCATCTGTAATTTTAGAGATATTCGTTTTTACAATCGGGTCTATTTCGCAATTCGCCAATTGAGATTTAATTTTGTCAGTTTGTTTCTGTAACCGTTGGCTAAATCCCTGAATATTCACTAGAGGTGATCTGAGGTCGTGAGAGGCAATATACAGATAGTCTTCCAGTTCCTTGTTTTTTGCCAATATTTGTTGCTGTACTTGTTGCAAAATTGTTATATCGGTGGCTATGGTGGCAAATTTATCTATTTCGGGAGCTATTACCGAAATTAAAAAATGCTTGTCCATTGGTGTAAAGTACGAATCGAATTTTTTCGATTCACCGGTTATTGCCACCTGGACATATTGTTCTAAGTATGGGGCAGTGTCAGTACCATATACTTCTGTGGCAAGTTTCCCCACTGCGTTTTGTCGTTCAATGCCGGTGATATTAGTAAATGCGTTATTACAATCAGTTATCCGATAATTTACGGCATTACCATTTTCGTCAAACACCAAATCGTGTATAACCACCATCTCGGTCATAGACGAGAAAAGAGTACTTAATTTTTCCTCGCTCCACCGCAGTTTTTCTTCAATATGCTTTCGTTCGTTAATATCAATTCGGACACCCAGCATGCGCTTTGGTCTACCGTCGGCTGTTCTTTCTATAATATGTCCTATTACAGTGTGCCAATGATATGATCCATCTGCATGTAGCATTCTTGCATCATAGTTATATGTTTCATTATTATTCTGAAGTATATTTTCTATTTTTTGTTGTACGGATTCTCTATCGTTGGGATGTATTCTGCTAATCCATAAATCTCTTTGTGGTACATCATTAATGGGTTCGTAGCCTAACATTGTATAATACTTGGATGTGGCATACCATGTATCATTGCATAAATCCCAATCCCAAATTGCTATTGGGCTATTCTCCAAAATTAAGTTTAAACGCTCATTACTTTCTTGAAGAGCAAACTGAGCTTGTTTTCGCTCCGTAATATCAATTATCTCAGTAATAAAGAAATGAGGGTTATTTTCATTATCCCGCACCAGAGTAGTACTTAAATCTACCCAAACCAAACTTCCGTTTTTGTGTATAAATCTTTTTTCAAAGCGTGCGGAATTCATCTTGCCAGCAATAATATTATTCAATAAATCGATATTGAGCTGAATATCTTCTGGAAACGTAATTTCTTGCCACGATTTCTCTCTCAGTTCCTTATCAGTATATCCGAGTATCTTTAGAAAAGCACTATTTGCATTTAATTGACCGTTTAGTGTCGTCAGTGATTTGCCAACGATGGAGTAATCGAATACATTTTTGAATTTTACTTCACTGAGCTTTAAGTCGGCTTCAAGTTGCTTGGCTTCAGTAATGTCATACAAAAGTCCTGTCCATAAAATCTCCCCATCTTCGACAATTCGTGGGATAGATTCTAAATGTATCCATTTGATTTTATCACTTACTATAATGCGACCTTCCCACTTGAAAAGACTAATTTTTTGATTTGCTTCTTCATTTAATCTAACAAATTCGTCTTTATCCTGAGGATGTATCAATTCGCTTATTATGCCGGGTTGCATTTTAAATGCGTTGTAACTAACACCTAAGATATTGCAAAAATGATCATTTAAAAACTCCATAATATATGGTGGATGTTTGGAGTTTTTCCAACTATCCTTTTCCCATTTTTCAATCGGGGACACTCTGAGTCGATAAATTCCGGCTGGTTGACTGTTGAGAATGTCCTGAATAAATCCTCTCTCTTGCTGCAATAAATCGAATTCGGTTCTAAAGTTGGTATCGTTTGTTATTTGCAACAAACAATAATCCATGTCATTAATGAGTCTGGCAGTGATTGTAATAATCGACGATGAGTCTGTTTTTAAGCTTAATTCTGTTGTTTCAGAATTTTTATTATCAAGAATGGTTTGAAGGAAATTACAAAACCGAATGTTTTGATCAGAAGAAAGGAATGTATTAAGGTTGGAGTTCTTAAGATGAAATAACTCTTCCCCCAATAGAGTGGCACATTTAATATTGGCGGTTACAATTTCGCCGGTTTTAGATACGATAAGATATGCTGTTGGAGCGTGGAGAAAAAAAGTTGAGAATTGTTGGGCAATGCTCTCAATTTCGTTATTTTTTGTTGCTAAATTTTCGTTTTGTAACTCAAGCTCAATAATGCGCAGCTCCAGTTTCTGAATTTGTAGTAATGCTTCTTCATTCGTTAAATCTATAGATGTGGCAGTTGGACTGTAAGATGCCAACTTTTCAGCTTCTTGGCGCATTGAGTCAACGGCAGATGTGTTGGATGGTTTCATAAATAACAGAACTTAAGGTGGTTACTACATTAAAGCAAAATCGGTTTAAGCAATAAAATTGTAGTAATTAGTACAATATACATGTGGCAATAAGTACTATTATTCGATATTAATTGCCACATATACAGTGCTATACGTATTGTTTATTTACAAAGATACACATTTTTTTTACTGACAATCGAAAATTCTCTTAAGTTGATTAAAAAAAATAGTGTTCTCTTCTTTTTGTGCCGATTGTTTGTTCAGTTTTATGTTGTTGTATATTGATTTATAAATAGTTATAATAATAATTTTATGAAGTATGCTTTGCAACATTTTTTTGTTTTAGAGCCAGTATCACTTTTGAGTGAGGGTGTAATAATGCGATTCCTTTTTTTTCTGAAAATAAAAAGAGTCAACCGAAGCATTGCTGCTATTCGATTGACTCTTTTTATTGAGTTAGAAATATATTCTACTATTCGGGAGGTAAATTATTTATATTCTTCCCAGCTAGTTCCCAACATGCTTCCGGTTTTGATGAATTGATCATGCATACCAAAACAAGCCGATAGGTTTTGCGGAGTATGTGTTCCGCTAGTCAGCGTGATGTATTCTGTCAACATTTCTCTGTACTCCGGAGCTACACAGTTAGCAATGATTTCTTCTGCACGTTGAACGGGCGATTTCCCACGTAAATCAGCGATGCCATGCTCTGTAATGATAACATTTACAGAGTGTTCGTTTTGGTCAACGTGCGATACCATTGGCACGATTGAACTGATTTTCCCACCCTTTGCAGTTGCAGGAGTAGTAAAAATTGAAATATAAGCGTTGCGGGTAAAATCGCCCGATCCACCAATACCGTTCATCATTTTTGATCCCAACACGTGTGTACTGTTTACGTTTCCGAAGATATCAGCTTCCAAGGCTGTGTTGATAGTGATTAAACCTAAACGACGGGCAATTTCGGGATTATTCGAAATTTCTTGTGGTCGAAGTACTATTTTATCACGGAAGAAATCCAAATCGGCATAAATAGATTTTAGAACCGGATTTGTTACAGTAAGTGAGCAACCACTGGCAAATTTCACGTTTCCTTCACGAATAAGGTCAATAACCGCATCCTGAATTACTTCGGTATACATTTCGAAAGGTGGAATGTCAGGATTAGCTCCCAAAGAAGCCATTACAGCATTCGCGATATTTCCTACACCCGATTGAATTGGTAAAAATTCAGCAGGTATACGTCCCGATTTAATTTCTTCTACAAGGAAGGAAGCTACATTATTACCAATTTGATCAGTCACTGCATCGGTAGGAGAGAAGCCACCAACTTCATCATCACGTTCAGTTTCTACTACACATAAGATTTTTTTAGGATCTACTTTTAAAACTGCAGAACCAATACGATCCGATGGTTTATAAATTGGAATTTCTTTACGGTGAGGAGGATCCAATGGTTGATAGATATCGTGGAAGCCGCGAAGTTCTTTCGGATGATTGTGGTTCAATTCCACGATAATGAAATCGGCCAGTTGAGCAATGGTTGGAGAAATACCAACACCCGAAGTGAGTACCAATTCGCCATCAGCTGTGATGTCGCAAACTTCAATGATTGCAAATTTAGGTTTTGGCATAAATCCGTAACGCAATTCCTGCGCTAAAACAGAAAGGTGCATGTCGAAATAAGGTGCACGATCGGCATTCAAAGCACTACGTAAATCTTTGTTCGATTGGTAAGGTGTGCGGAACAAAATAGCATTGGCACGAGCCAACGCTCCGTCTAATGAATCGCCGGTAGAAGCACCGGTGTACATACCAATTTTAAATTCTTTACCTTCAGCATGTAACGCTTCTGCACGTTTAGCAATAGCCGTTGGAACTTCTTTTGGACAACCTGCGGGTGTAAAACCGCTAAATCCTACAATGTCGCCATCGTTGAGATAGCTTGCTGCCTCTTCGGCTGTTACAAATTTATAAGTCTGTTTCATAACTTTTAATTTACAATTGCTAATTTGTTTGTTTTGCAATTGTCTGTATTATAGTGTATTGATTAATTTCTGTATCCAAAATAATCCTTAGGCTAATACCACTTGAATTTGAGCGCAAAATTACCAAATAATTTTTATATTACTATTGTAAATGAGCAACTAATTACAGAAAAATTTCATTAATTGCCCCGGGTGATGGATTGATACAAATTGATTGAATTTTTACCCGAATGAATACGCTAAATTCTAGGGGTGAGATATGTTGAAATATCCACTGGAATTAGAAATTTTCAGATTCTTATTGTTGAAATATTGTTCGCTAATGGGGCGACAAATATGAATAATCTAAAAAAAATATCGGGATAAAAGATTATTCCAAAAAAAATGAGGATATTTGTATTCGCAAAAAACACGCATAAATATTCAATAAAGTAAAAATCAATAAATATCTAAATATGAGTACAACTGATATTCGTCAATTGGAGCCAAAATCAATTTGGCAAAACTTCTACAGCCTTACACAGGTTCCTCGTCCATCGCATAAAAAGGAAGAAATTGGAGCATTTCTCGAAGAATTCGGGAAAACGCTTGGCCTCGAAACTTTGCGTGACGAAATAGGTAATGTTCTTATCCGTAAACCGGCTACTCCCGGGATGGAAAACCGAAAAGCAGTGGTGCTTCAGGCACACATGGACATGGTTCCACAGAAAAATAGCAATGTAGCGCACGATTTTCAAACTGATCCTATCGATGCATACGTGGATGGCGAATGGGTTACTGCCCGCGACACCACTTTGGGTGCCGATAATGGTATTGGGCTCGCTGCGGCTATGTCTATCATGCAATCGGCTGATATTCCTCATCCTGCCATCGAAATGTTCGTTACAGTGGATGAAGAAACAGGTATGTTTGGTGCTTTTGGCCTGCAACCTAACTTTTTGAAAGGGGATATTCTGATCAATATGGATTCGGAAGATGAAGGTGAACTGTATGTTGGCTGTGCCGGTGGAATTGATGCTGATATTACTTTTCGCTACACGGAAGTGGAAATCGAAGAAGGCGATGTGGCTCTGAAAGTATCGTTGACCGGACTCAAAGGTGGTCACTCGGGTGTGGATATTCACTTGCAACGTGGTAATGCCAATAAATTGATGTTCCGCTTTTTGAAAGAAGCTGTTTCCGATTTTGAGGCGCGTTTGGCAAGTATTGATGGTGGTAGCCTGCGCAATGCTATTCCACGCGAAGCTTTTGCTGTAATTACTGTTCCTGCCGAAGGTGTGGATGATATTATCGGTTTTGTACAAGATTGCGAAGAATTATTCATTGAAGAATATAAAGGCGTTGAAGATAAAATTTCGTTCACTGTTGAACAAGTGGAATTACCTACAGGATTGATTCCTGAAGAAGTGCAGGACGACTTAATAAATGGTGTAACTGCATGTCCAAATGGCGTTTTACGCTTTATCCCTGAATTGCCAACCGTTGTTGAAACATCAAATAATCTGGCTATTATCAAATCGGATGGTAGCTCAATTATTCTTCGATCGCTCATACGCAGTTCGGTGGAATCGCGCAAAGAAGAATTGGCATCGATGGTTCAAAGTGCGTTTGCGTTGGCAGGTGCTAAGGTTGATTTAGTGGGTGGTTACCCGGGTTGGAAACCAAACCTAGAATCACCGATTTTGAAAGAGATGACCAAAGTGTACGAAAATAAATATGGCATAACTCCGAAAGTGATGATTATTCATGCCGGCCTGGAATGCGGAATTTTGGGTACTCACTACCCAAAAATGGACATGATCTCATTTGGTCCGACCATCCGTTATCCACATTCACCTGACGAGAAAGTGAATATTGCCACCGTAGTGAAATTCTGGGATTTCCTTTTGGCAACACTTGAAAATATTCCTGTAAAATAAATAATAAACATAACTCAACCCCCGACTGGCTACATGCTGGTCGGGGGTAAATTTTTTAATGTAATGAAGAAGTATTTTACTATTCTTGCGTTGGCATTTCTCAGTGTTAGCGCTTTCGCTCAAAAAGACACCACGGCGGTGGACAGTTTTAAATTTACCAACGTAAAACAAAATAAGATTACGTCCATCAAAAATCAGGCAAGCTCCAGTACTTGTTGGAGTTTCTCAACTTTAGGATTTTTCGAAGCAGAATTATTGCGCATGGGAAAACCTGAGGTGGACTTGTCCGAAATGTTTGTGGTGCATCACTCATATACCGACAAAGCTGATAAATATGTTCGAATGAACGGTACCTTGGGTTTTGGAGGTGGCGGTTCTTTTGCTGATGTTGTTTATGTGCTGAGAAACTACGGTGTAGTACCCGAAAGTGCAATGAAAGGACTAAACTACGGTGATGAAAAACACAAACATGCCGAGTTGGATGCATTAACTCAAGCCTATGTGAAAGTGATTGTTTCTAACCCCAATAAAAAAATATCGACTGCCTGGAAGTCCGGATTTGAAGGTGTTTTGGATGCTTACTTAGGACAACGTCCAGCGGAATTTACGGTAGATGGCAAAAAATACACTCCTCAGAGCTATCAGCAATCGTTGGGTTTAAACCTTGACGATTATGTTTCGCTGACCTCATTTACGCATCACCCTTTTTACAGCAAATTTGCCATCGAAGTGCCGGATAACTGGCGTTGGGATGAGTCGTACAATATTCCGATGGATGAATTACAACGTGTTTTGGACAATGCCATCGATAAAGGTTACTGTGTGGCATGGGCTTCGGATGTGAGCGAGAAAGGTTTTTCCAGAAAAGGAATTGCTGTGAATCCTGAAACAAAAGTGGATAATCTGCCGGGTTCCGATCAGGCTCACTGGACAGGAGTTTCGGACAAAGACAGAGAAGAGAAAATTTATAAAACAGAAAAACCACAACCGGAAGTAAAAGTGACGCAAGAAATTCGTCAGGCATCGTTTGATAATTATCAAACAACCGATGATCATGGTATGGTGATTTTTGGAACTGCAAAAGATCAAAACGGTTCTAAATTCTACATGGTAAAAAACTCATGGGGAACAGACTCGAAATACAAAGGCATCTGGTATGCCAGCGAATCGTTTGTGTTGCACAAAACGATGGATATTTTGGTTCACAAAAATGCCATTCCTGCTGATATCTTAAAGAAATTAGGGTTGAAGTAATCCTTACATATTATGTAATTGAATGAAGGTGTTTCGGGTTCGGAACACCTTTTTTCATAAATAATCGCTATGTTTGTGAAGTTTTATGCATTGTTGAACTTCGTTCTGCTACGTCTATACTCACTTTAGTCGGGAAAATTAGCTCGGTTCATCGATTTTAGTTTGTTTTGACGAATGGATTGCCCGTATCTTTGTATCGTAAATTTTAAAAATAAATTTTATGGAAAATGAAATGAAAAACTCAAATCAGCAGGGTTATAACAAAGGAATTGGTTTTGGACTTGTGCTTATGCTTGTTGGCGTAGTATTTCTTGGACTTAATTTTGGTTTTATTCCTTCAACTATGCGTCACATCATTATTTCGTGGCCAATGCTCCTTATTTTCATTGGAGTAATACATTTGTTTAAGCGTAAATTAATATCGGGCGTCGTGCTTCTTTTTTTGGGAGGTTTCTTTATTATCCCAAGGGTAATGCCGGAAATTGATCACAATTTTGTACATACTTACTGGCCATTGTTGTTGATTGGAGCCGGCTTTGTCATCTTGATCCAACGCCTTTTTGTTCCGCAATGGGGGCATGAAGCATGGTCTAACGATTGGCATACCCGTAGGGAAGGACGTTGTCATAGAAATCGTCACCACGACTACTCAAAGTGGGGGAAAAGCCCGGATGGATTTTCGAAGAATAGCGTTTTTGGCGGTGGTGATCACATCGTGCTCGATCCTGTTTTTAAGGGAGGTGAATTGAATGCTGTTTTTGGTGGGCTAACGCTAGATTTGCGTAGAACCAGTTTGCCAGAAGGTGAAACTCGTTTGGATGTGAATGCTGTTTTTGGTGGCATTACCATTTTTGTACCATCCGAATGGTTGATCGAAACACATCTGGATACTGTTTTCGGAGGTTTTCAAGATAACCGTATGCCAAAGGAACCCCTTGATGCAACTCGTAAATTAATCATAACCGGAGCCTGTGTGTTTGGTGGTGGGGAAATAAGAAACTAATATTTTAGAGGCAAGAGGTAAGGAGTAAGAGGCAAGTACATTGTCTCCTAATTGATTATAGGTTTTGACGCAAAAATAGCTATTTACTGATAACTGCTTACTGTTCACTGATAACTGAAAAAAGAATGCTATATCCATTTTTTGAAAACACAAGAAAAACGTTGCAATATGGACTGCTTTGGGTGGTTTATGCATTGGTGCAAGCGCTTGTTTTTGCATGGATTGTGCCGGTGTCTTTTTGGACATTACTGGCAGATGGGTTTATTCATGCAGCTATATTTGCTGCTCTGGGTGTGCTGCTTTGGACTGTGCTGAAGTTCGGAAACTTTCAGGTGCTGACAGTTTATCAGAGGTTGATGAATCATTTTGCACTGGCTTTGCTTTGTATTTCCATTTGGTTAAGCTCCGGTTATGGTTTGTTCTATGTGCTTTTTGATGTCAATACCGCAGCCGTTTTTATTCCTTTTTTACCCATTCGTGGATTGATAGGACTGTTGATATATGTGCAAATAAGCCAGCAATTTATGATTGCACTCCAACGAATTGAAATGCCTGCTTATGGATTAGTAGAAGAGGAAATAACCAAAGATGAGACAATTGTCGCAAAATCAACCCAGACAGAAGTGTTGGAACGAATAGCCGTAAAATCAGGGTCTAAAATACATGTCATACTTGTTCCGGAAGTTATATTCTTGCAGGCCGACGGTGATTATGTTCAAATCATAACTGCTCAGGGCAAATACCTGAAAGAACAAACTATGAAGTCGTTTGAAGAACAACTGCCCGAAAATCAATTTGTACGCGTGCACCGATCGGTGATTGTAAATGTGGAGATGATTTCGCGTATTGAACTTTACGAAAAGCAGAATCAATTGCTTACACTAAAAAACGGTCAACAAATAAAAACCAGTCCGTCGGGCTATAAAGCGTTACGTATGGCGTTGAATTTATAATTCATTGTAATATAATGAAAGTAAGAAAGGTGCATTTTGTATAGCCCCTTTCTTGTTTTTATCCTTACATTTTATCCTTCAAAAACTTCCCGGTATACGAATCCTTGCATTTTAGAATTTCTTCGGGAGTACCTTCAAATACCAAATTTCCACCTTTATTTCCACCCTCAGGACCAATATCGATAATGTGGTCGGCGCATTTTATTACTTCCAGATTATGTTCGATAATGATAACCGTGTGACCTTTGGCAATAAGTGCATCGAAGGCTTTCATCAGCGTTTTTATATCATGAAAATGAAGCCCTGTAGTCGGTTCGTCGAACACAAAAATGGTTGGCTCCGGTTTTTCGTTGGCAAGGAATGATGCCAGTTTTACGCGCTGACTCTCACCACCCGAAAGCGTACTGGACGATTGTCCAAGTTTGACATAACCCACGCCCACATCTTGTAGCGGTTTCATGCGTTTTACTATTTTCTTTTCGGTATGACCGGTATGTTCTGTGAAGAATTCGATGGCTTGATTTACCGTCATTTCCAATACGTCATGAATATTTACACCTTTGTATTGTACTTCCAACAGGTCTTGCTTGAAGCGCTTGCCATGGCAATGCTCACACTCTAGCACCAAATCGGCCATAAACTGCATTTCTACAGTTACCGTTCCCTCGCCCTGGCATTCTTCACAACGTCCACCAACTGTGTTGAACGAGAAGTGCGATGCAGTATAATTCATTTGCTTCGACAGTTGTTGGTCGGCAAATAACTTACGAATCTCGTCGTATGCTTTTATATAGGTCACCGGATTGGAGCGTGAGGAACGCCCAATCGGGTTTTGATCTACAAATTCAATATCTTTGGCTAATAACATGCTGCCTTTGAGCGTTCCAAACTGACCGGTACGATCGGCTACGCCACCGTAATGTTTCTTCAATGCAGTGTAAAATACATTGCGAACGAGTGATGATTTACCCGAACCGCTCACGCCGGTAACTACCGTCATTACATTTAGCGGGAATTTTACATTGATGCCTTTCAGGTTATTCTCGCGGGCACCAATCACTTCGATATAATTATTCCATTTTCGTCGTTGTGTTGGGATGGCAATTTTTTCTTGTCCCAATAGATATTTCAGCGTGAACGAATTTTCTATTTCTGCATCTATCGATTTGCTGTCTGTTTCGGCAGTAATGGCTGGGTCACCCTGATAAACAACCTGTCCACCTAGTCGACCTGCTTTTGGACCGATATCAATCAGATAATCGGCGGCGCGCATAATTTCTTCATCGTGTTCCACCACCACCACCGTGTTTCCAAGATCGCGAAGCTGTTTTAGTACTTTGATAAGCAAATGCGTGTCGCGGGAGTGAAGTCCGATACTTGGTTCGTCCAGAATATATAGCGATCCCACCAGACTGCTTCCGAGCGACGTGGCTAAATTGATACGCTGACTTTCACCGCCCGAGAGTGAATTCGACAATCGGTTGATGGTCAGATAACCTAATCCTACGTCGAGCAAAAAGTGAATACGGTTCGTAATTTCTACCAATAATCGTTTTGAGATGGCGGCATCCTGTTCGTCCAACTGAATGTTCTCGAAGAAGTTATTCAGTTCGCTAACAGGTAGTAATACTAAGTCTGAAATAGATTTGTCGGCAATGCGGATGTACGAAGCTTCCTTCTTTAACCGGCTACCTCCACAAGCGTGACAAACGGTTTTACCTCGGTAGCGCGCTAACATTACCCGATACTGAATTTTATATTGTCCGGCCTCCAGATGTTTGAAAAATGCATTCAGTCCTTCGAAATATTTATTGCCTGTCCATAGCAGTTGTCGCTGTGCATCAGTCAATTCGTAGTATGGTTTATGAATGGGGAAATTGAATTTAGTGGCTGTACGGATTAATTGGTTTTTCCATTCGCTCATCACTTCGCCTTTCCAGCAAACTACCGCATCCTCATAAATCGACAAGGTTTTATTCGGAACAACAAGGTCTTCGTCGATACCAATTACGCGGCCGAATCCTTCGCACACCGGACAAGCACCTATGGGGCTGTTGAAACTAAAGGTATGCACCGAAGGAATCTCGAACTGCATTCCGTCAGCTTCAAATTTCTTTGAGAAATAAAGCAGTTCGTTTCCTTCACTGCCAAAAACCTTGAGGATGCAAACTCCATTTCCTTCGAAAAAAGCTGTTTCGATAGAGTCATTCAGTCGGCTGATGGCTGTTTGCGTATGCTCCACCACCAAACGGTCGATGAGCAGATACACATCTTCCTCTTTCGGTGTTGCTGTAATTATTTTGATATAATCCTCAATCTGCAATGTTTTGTCATTTACCAATACGCGACTAAAGCCCTGCAATGCAAGATTTTTTAGTTGCTCGGCAAGTGATTTGTCTTCTGAAGCAGTAACTGTGGTGAGAATCATTAACCGGATACCATCTTCTAAATTCATGGCGGCATCCACCACATCCTGTGCTTCGTGCTTGCGAACCAACTCACCCGAAATAGGTGAATAGGTTTTACCAATGCGGGCATACAGTAACTTGATATATTCGTAAATTTCGGTAGAAGTTCCAACTGTTGAACGTGGATTGCGTGTGTTTACGCGTTGCTCGATGGCAATTGCCGGTGGAATACCTTTGATATAATCTACTTCGGGTTTGCTCATTCGTCCTAAAAACTGACGTGCGTATGACGAAAGACTTTCCACGTAGCGGCGTTGCCCTTCGGCATAAAGTGTGTCGAAAGCCAGCGATGATTTACCCGAACCCGAAAGTCCGGTGATAACTACCAGTTTATTGCGTGGAATTTCGACATCTATATTCTTTAGATTATGGACACGGGCACCTTTAATGATTATATTTCCTTGTTTGGACATGAGTTTGAAAAATTCAGAAGTTGATTGAATATGAAAACAACGTGTATAAAACTGTTTTCGGATTGAAATGGTTTAGAAATGATTGAGAAGTACTAGGTTCTTCTTCTAAATTCACCACATACGAGTGCAGTTGCCACTCCTACGTTTAAGGACTCGGAAGTGACTTGCCCCGCAGGATAATTAGGGATGAGCAGCTTTTCGGTTACCAGTTTTTCTATGGCGGGCGAAATGCCATTTCCTTCATTCCCCATTACTATCATTCCGTATTGGGTGAGTGTTTTAGAATAAATATTTTCTCCGTCCATAAATGTACCGTAAATAGGTAGTTTGCCGGCGCATGATTGTAAAAATTCATTGAGATTGACCGTATGCACTTTCACGCGTGCCAATGCCCCCATGGTAGCTTGTACGGTTTTGGGACTAAATGCGTCGGCTGTGTATTCGGAACAAAAAACATCGGTGATGCCAAACCAATCGGCAATGCGAAGTATGGTTCCAAGGTTACCCGGATCTTGCACATCGTCAAGGGCTAATGATAATTTTTGGTTTAATTCTAATGGATTGTAGGTGTAAGTAGGTTGTCGGAAAACAGCCAATACACCTTGTGGACTTTTCTGATTGGATATTTTTTTTAGTTCGTCGATGTCCGCGTCTATAATTTCGTCAACTTTTATATCGTTATTTTCGGCCAACCATTGCGGAGTAGCTATCAGCATGGAGCATTGAAAGGCGGGAGATAAATCAGTAACTAATTTTGTGCCTTCAGCTATAAATAAACCTGTTTCATCTCTGAATTTCTTTTGCGAAAGGCTGGCAATTAATTTTATTTTACTTTTCGAAATCACGGTATCTGTTTTTTTTTTGGAATGAATCTTGTAACATATTGAAAACAATAATCGTTGCCAAATTGTGTAACGACTATTTAATTTGTTATGTTTTTCTTACTTTCCTGTAATTTTCAATTGAATTTTGCGTTGAAAGCTTATGTTGGTCTTATAACTCTGTAATTGTCAAGTTTTATACTACAAAGCTACCAAAGAAAACGATAAAAAGGCTATATTTGCACAAATTTTTAATTCTTTTTTTATCTTAGGTATGAAGTTAAGTGTTTTCAGTTCCTTTATTGTACTTGTTTTACTGCTGGCTGCATGTAATGCAACAAAGTTTGTACCCGAAGGCGAAATATTGTTGGACAAAGTGCATGTAAAAACCGACACCAAGGATATTTCACCATCTCAACTGAAAGAGTACCTCCGACAAACTCCTAATGCAGCTGTTGCAGGAGCATTTAGAATGCAATTAGGGTTATACAACTGGGCACCGCGCGATACGACTACATGGCTGAAAAGAGTATTGAACAAAACCTTCAAACGAATTGGCGACCCGCCGGTAATTTATAACTCGTCACTTACTTCGCTTTCGGTCAGACAGATGCAGCTCTATGTGCAGAACAAAGGCTATATGAATGCTAAGGTTGAAAGCAGTGTGATAACCAAAGGCCGAAAAGCCATTGTAAATTATACTGTAAAAGGAAATAAACCCTTTACACTCAAGGATTATACTACCAATCTTCAAAATGCAAGTCTTACCGAAATTGCTGCCGATACATCAAAATCATTGATTCGGTCGCGTATGTTGTTTGATGCGGATGTGCTAAGCGCTGAGCGCGATCGGGTGGCAACGCAGTTTCGCCAGTTGGGACATTATAATTTCAGCAAAGATTATTTGACTTATTCGGCGGATAGCACTGCCGATAAAAAGGTAAACCTGACGCTTCAACTTCGAGATTATCTGAAAAGTAATAATAATGATTCGGTAAATGCTATTATTTTCAAGAAATTCACCATTCGAAAGGTGATTTTTTATACCAATACCGATGCCAATCTTACGGCCGATTTAGCAAATACAGAGGAGTTGGATACTGTTCAATTTCGAAATTTTGTGTTGGTTACTCCAAAGAAACGCATTATCAACCTGGACGCATTGGTGCAAAATACCTTTATCAATCCTCAAAGTGTGTATAGCGACGAAGCCGTTGCCCGAACCTATCAGGCCCTTAATACGTTGGGTCCAATCAAGTATGTAAATATCAGTTTTAAAGAAAGTGCTGATAATTCATTAGATTGTTATATCATTATTACCCCCTCCAATGCCATTTCTATTACCAATGAAATGGAAGGAACTTATACCGATGGCTATTGGGGTGTTGCCGATAACCTGAGTTTTACACATCGAAATGTTTTTAGAGGTGCCGAATCGCTTAGCGTTCAAGGGCGTTTGGCGCTGGAATGGCAAAAAGGGGTGTTGGCACAGGAATGGGGTGCACAGGTGGGGCTTAAATTTCCGAAGTTTATGTTGCCTTTTGGGGGCTATGAATTTAAACGAAACATTCATGCGAGTACTGAATTTACTACTGCCTTTAGCTCTCAGTTTCGCCCCGATGAGTTTAAAACCACAAGTGTGGGCGCAGGTGTGAAATATGGCTGGGTAAGAGGTAAGTTCCGTCATAGTCTGGATCTTCTCGATTTGAGCTTTGTCCGGTTTGATACCATTTATCAAAGTTTTAAGGACATGTATCTGAACACATCACCTCCTGTTTTCAATCCGTACAATTATCAGGATCACTTTATTATGCGTTCGGGATATAGTGGCTCGTATTCAACTTTTAATGTCAATCGACCCATGCAAAATTATTCATCTATGCGATATAGTATTGAAGCGGCAGGTAATTTTTTGTATGCTATGAATCATTTATTGGGTGCTACTCCAAATTCAAGCGATAGCTCTTACCGATTTTTTGGAATCAGATATTCGCAATATGTCAAAGCTGAATACAATATTACGAGACATCAGATTTTTGATAAAGATAATCGATTTGTATATCATCTTGGTGTAGGGATTGGAATGCCCTACGGAAATGCGGATGTGATACCTTACGAAAAACGTTTTTATAGTGGAGGAGCCAATAGTATTCGTGGATGGAGTGAAAGTACTTTGGGCCCGGGAGTTTATCAACGCATAAGCAATAACCGACGCGATTACAATCAGGTAGGTGATATTAAGTTGGATATGAGCATGGAATATCGCGCCAAATTATTCTGGATTATGGAAGGTGCTTTGTTTTTAGATGCAGGAAATATCTGGACGATAAAAGATTATGAAACTCAAAAAGGAGGAACATTCAAATTTGATACGTTTATGAAACAAATTGCCATGGCGTATGGTGTGGGCTTACGCTGGGATTTCTCCTTCTTTATTTTTCGAACCGATTTGGGTGTGAAATTATTCGACCCGGTTCGACCTCGCGTGGATCAATGGCGTGTAAATCCATCGTTTAAAGATGACTTTGCATTCCACATCGCCATCGGGTACCCTTTCTAAATCACTAATTATTCTTTTCGTTTTTTTACTGTTTTTTTCTCTCCACCAAGTAAGTTGAAGGTCATTCTGTGGTATCCGGTTGTGCCGTGTTCTCGTATTGAAGCCCGATGCTTCAATGTGGGGTATGCTTTGTTTTTATCCCAGTCGAAATGAGGAAACTCAGCGTGTAAGGTTTGCATAAGTTCATCTCTATGTGTTTTGGCCAGTACTGATGCGGCTGCAATAGAAAGATATTTGCTATCGCCTTTCACTATGGTTTGATGGGGTATATCTTCAAAAGGTTTAAACCTGTTTCCATCCACAATTATAAATTCGGGGCGAGTGGTGAGTTTTTGCACTGCACGATGCATGGCCAGGATGGAAGCATTCAGAATATTTATTTTATCAATCTCATGGTTGTCTACTTCTGCCACAGCCCATGCCACAGCTTCTTTTTCAATGATCGGTCGAAGGGCTTCCCGTTGCTGTTCGGTAAGTTGCTTGGAGTCATTTAGCAACGGACACTCAAAATTCTTTGGAAGAATAACAGCTGCTGCCACCACCGGACCGGCAAGGCAACCTCGCCCAGCCTCGTCGCAACCACATTCCATGGTAAAGGTTGAAAAATTACCCATCAAACTCTGTCGGGACTCAGTCGTGTTAGCTTTTGCTTGTTTTTTGACGATATTTTTATCCATTAAAAATAGAATACCTTACTGATACTGTCTGATTTTTCGTTTTTGCTGCAACAGAATAATCTAGTTTCCGCCGGAGTTGTTTGGCTTTTTATTCTGTAGTTTTGTTTCTTCCCACAAAGCAGGTCCAAATTTCATTAGCGGTTTATAAGCTATTGAATTCTCTTTTGTTTGATATTTTACGATGCTGAATCGACTATCCAGTGCATTAAAAACATTGAGCAATACGCTCACAATCAATGCATATTTCAGAGCTCCAAAAATTCCACCCAGTAGTTTGTTTAATCCTCCTAAGGATAGTGAATCGAATATCTTGTCAATGGCGTTGGCAGCCAGTAATAATCCAACGCCTATGGCAATAAATAGAATAATGTAAGCTGTAGGGTGCGCAGTGGCGGGCGAGAAATCAAACTTATTTATCAGTATTTTAGAAACAAGTGGAGCGAAGAGTTTTGCGCCATAAATGCCTGCAATGATGGCTACTAAAGAAATGAGCTCCTTTATTAAACCTTTGAAAAGACCAAAAATAAATCCCAATGTTATGGGAATTAGTAAAAATAGATCCAATGAATTCATTCTTTCGTTTATGTCTTTTTTTGATTTAGGACTTTAATTGCGAATCTTTTTTTGGAAAGTGTTTGATGCAAAGATAAGAAAAAATAGTCTTTGCTTGTTATGGTTAAGTTCCATTCATTTTCTATAATTATAATTGAAGATCCGTTTTAAGTTTAAATGAATAGGTGATTATTGATAGATGTGTTTTTGTTATGTCGTTGATTTATAGCTCAAATAGATAATAAATATTCAGAGTTCAATGTAAATTGAAGTTTGGCACAATAATTGGTTATGCAGAGATACAAATAAATGAAAGCACTTGATCAATATCAGGAAACAATTATTCACCGCTTAATACTTACGATTATGAAACCAACAGCAGCAGTCTTATTAGTGGGGATTTTATTTACAACCACACAATGTGTAGCACAAGGAAACGTTGCATATGCACCTCAAAGAAACATAAATGTTCAGGCACAGAGCAACGACATTAGCTACAATCTCGATTTACAAGCGGTAGCTTCAATATTTGGAGAATCACGCGATTTACAGGAATTTGAAATGAGATTGAACGATTATGATGCTCAAATATCAAATCTTGACTTGAACAATGATGGAGAAGTAGATTACTTACGTGTTATCGAATCGTCCGAAAATAATGTTCACCTGGTGGTTATTCAAGCTGTCTTGGATAGAGATGTTTATCAGGATGTGGCGAGCATTGTAGTTGATCGCAGTCGCTCTCAAAAAACATATGTACAAGTAATCGGAGACCCTTATTTATACGGAAATAATTATATTATTGAACCAATGTATGTAAGTACCCCTTCTATCTTCTCGTTTTTCTTCGGGAATACTTATAGTAGTTGGTCTTCTCCTTACTATTGGGGATATTATCCTAGATACTATCATAATCGCAGACCTTTTGAAGTAAACCTCTATATGTCGCATATCGACAGACATATTAATCATAATCACAGCTATTACTACAGTGATCGCAGACGTAGTTCTTACTACGAAAGCATGCACAGTTCGATTGGAAGAAATGATTACGCTAAAAGATATCCCGATCGTAATTTTAGCTCTCGTAACGGAAATGTGACTAACAAGTATTATATGCAATCAAGTAGAAATACAAGCGATAGAAACCTGAAAACACGTCCGTCCAATGAATCAGGCCGCAGAAGTGTACAATCAACTTACGACATGGATGGATCAAGAGTAAATACTAATCAGGGCTCAAGATCAAATGCCTACGATCGTAACTCAACGAACAGAACCTATTCGCCTTCAGATAATTCAAGTCGTAATAGTAATCCTAACCGTGGTCAAAATTCGGAATCGGTAAGAAGACCAACTACCAATGGTAGTTATAATTCAGGTTCAAGCGTGAATCAACCAAGTCGTGGAACGTACCAAAACTCGAATACCAGCGCACCTTCTAGTAATCAAAACAATGCGCCAAGGGTAAATCAACCGAGTCGTGAATCGTATCAAACTCCGGCCAGAAATTCAGAAAACAGAACACCAAGAGCTGAACAACAAAGTCGTGAATCATATCAAACACCTGCAAGAAACTCAAATTCGGAAACCCGAACAGCTCCTTCAGTGACACGTGATAATTCACCTCGAAATACTCCTGCTGCCAGTCAACCAAACCGTAGTGCCGAATCAAGACCCGCACGTACTTCTTCGGATAATAGTAGCAGTTCAGATAATAACAGCAGAGGTAGTCGTTCAAACGATAACCAATCTGGTGGTAGAAGATAATAACCAAGTATGAAAATAGATTTTGTTTAGTTTTTTAGAATTGCAAGCGCTGAGAAATTTCTTTAATTAGAATTTCTCAGCGTTTTTTATTTTCAGCAATGAATTGAAAATAAATACTCTTGTTCAGTCTGTCCGGGTGTGGGAATGAATTCGGCTTTATGCATACATTTCAATGCATCTAAGTCCATGATGGTTGAATAGCCCGAGCGGGAAATGATTTTTTTAGCTCCGAGAAGTGTAGCAGCTAACTCATGAGTAGGAAGGTGAGATACAAGCGTTATGTTTCCTATTTGCTTCTTTGTGTCCTTTTGCTGCGGCTGCCCACCTATAATCAGGACTTTCTCAGTTCTGTTCCGATATTTCAGCATCAAACTCTTCTCAAATAATGTTCGTTGTGGCTCAATGCCCGAAACTATTGCCACTACATCATAATCGGTTGTTGGAATAGTAGTTTCCATTCCTTGAAATCGTGATAATGTGCCGATAAACCTTGCATTGCGGGGCAGAGGATATTCATGCGCTAAATCGCCCGACAGACCACTGTTTTCTAGGGTGTCGGGTATCCAACATTCATCATACCTATTGATAAAAGTTTTGTGAATAAGATGTACCAATGGTTCGAGGAATTTTAATCCTTGTGGCATTTTTATCATTAGTTGATGGGTGATGTAAATGGAATGAATGCGCTTGTTCCACATTCCAAAACGATTGTCGGAAATAACCTGATCGAAATGTTCGGTTTGTAATCGATTTTTGAGCCACCTGTGTTCATCTATAATCCCACGTACAATGGAGGGGAAATTGAACAGCATAGCACCAACCTGCGATGTACCCGAGGCATAATAAACTGAATAGGAGGGAAGTTCGATGAAACGTAGAGTAGGGAATTCCTGTTGCAGGAATTGCAGCGGATAGCCATCGGCAACCACCACCGGCTCATGACCTTCAGCCATGAGTTTTCGGATGATAGGCACGCAGCGGGTGGCGTGTCCCAATCCCCAGTTTAGTGGACAGATTAATACCTTACCCCTAGCCTCCGTCGGTTGACGGACAAACTCTAAAGGGGAACTGTATGAGTTGGTATTCATAATGATTTAGTTCTTGGAATAAAGTTAATTAGCACCGTTTTGTTCCCCTTTAGGCTTCGGCGTGAGCTCAGTCGAACGGGGCTAGGGGTGCTTTTCAACCCGCCACCGATACGTCAAATCCTCGCTCTCTGATTTTCTCTGCAATAAGGTTTAATTCTTCAACCGTTACTTTTTCGAGGTTCTGAGTTGGAGCTTCGCGGTCGAGCGAGTAAATCATTACTTGTTGCGGACGAATCTCCTCCAATGCATTAAGCCATGCTTCCACTTCTTCATCGGTAGTATTGTCTAGTCTTTCTCCGTTTATTTCGCCGCGTAAAAACATGGTTTGAATAATTAAACGTCCTTCAAATTTCTTCAAGTGTTCAATAAACCATGCTACATTGATGTGTTTTCCGGTTGGTCTGTCCATCAACTGCATGGTACGTTCTATGGCCGAATCGAACTTTAGAATGTTGTTGTCAACCTTGTTCAATGCGCTAAAAACATGCGGTTTGTGTATGCGGGTCGAATTGGAGAGTACGCTAACTTTGGCTGTTGGGCAGAACTTATTGCGCAGCTCAATGGTGTCGTCAATGATGCCTTCGAAATCTTTGTGAAGGGTAGGTTCTCCGTTTCCTGCAAATGTAATTACATCCGGTATCTGACCTTCTGCCACCATCTCCTGTAGTTTTGTTTCGAGTGCCTGATACACTTGCTCGCGGCTTGGGATGGGTGAATCTTGCATGGTGGTGTTAAATCCACATTCGCAATAAATGCAGTCGAACGAGCATATTTTTGCATCAATGGGTAGCAGGTTTACGCCGAGCGAAAGTCCCAAACGACGACTGTGGATGGGTCCGAAAATGAGTTGGTCGAAAAGAATCATTTCTATATTTTTATTATTATGCGCTCTCCAAGTGTTTTAGAGAGCTGTTTTTTTACCACTTCCAGTTGCCCTATTTCGTACATTATTTCGTCTACTAATTTGTGGTTTTTGTTATCATTCGCATTTTTCATCTCTAGAAGTTTCTGTTTAATGATAGCCAGAATATGACTGTTTTTAAATTCAAAAACTACCCGTGGAATCAAATCGATAAAGCGGTCGGTATCTTCTTCAACCTTTTTTATTTTCGAATGAATTCGGCTCAGGGTATATTTTTCTGAGATTAAATCGGCAGTCAGCAGGCTTATTTCACCATTAGAATGATGCAGAAAGAAACGCTCGGCTATAAACCCTTCGTTTCTGAAATTATTTTTGTATTCTTCCAGTATTTTGGCATGCAATCGATTCTCGAACAGTAACTGGTCGCGCTCCAGTTCTTCCATAATGTAATCGCCCACCGTAACCGGATGTTGATTTTCGGCATCGGCGTAAAAGAATAATTTATCGCCATATTTTACCAGTACTTGTAAAATAGTACGTTCCTCGTTCTCGAATTTCGACGGGGTTGCCATCGAGCCACCACCATCGTCCATATCTTCGAAATGGGGAATGGGAGGCCCATCGTTTTGTCGGCGATTGGCATTTTTCTCCTGCTCCGTATTTTTCAGCGTGTTGATTTGGTGATAAAGCATGGCTTCATCCACGTTGAGCAATGCGCTACATTCTTTTACATATTCCCCACGGATAATGCTGTTGGGGATAATGGCGATACTGTTGACAATGTCCAGTACCAAGCCTGCCCTTTTTACAGGGTCATTTCCTGCGTCGGCCAACAGCAGATTGGTTTTGAAACGAATAAAATCCGAAGAGTTTTTATTTACGTACTCAATAAAATCGGATGCATTATGTTTGCGGGCAAAGGAGTCGGGGTCATCGCCATCGGGAAGTAGAAGCACTTTGATGTTGAGTCCTTCTTCCAATAATAAGTCGATACCGCGAATGGACGCTTTGATACCAGCTGCATCGCCGTCGTAAATAACCGTTACGTTTTCTGTAAAACGATGGATCAGCCGTATTTGCCCCGGGGTCAGCGAAGTGCCCGAAGAAGATACTACGTTTTCGATACCGCTTTGATGCATCGAGATGACATCGGTGTATCCTTCCACCAGATAGCAACGGTCTTGTTTTACAATGGCTTGCTTCGCAAAATAAATACCGTAAAGTTCATTACTTTTATGATAGATTTCCGATTCGGGGGAGTTAACGTACTTAGCTGTTTTGTCATCCTTCTTCAGAATTCGACCACCGAATGCAACTACTTTTCCCGAAAGAGAGTGAACAGGGAACATAACCCGGCCACGGAAACGATCGGCCACGTAGTTGTTTTCGCCTTCGAAAGTCACCCCAGTTTTTACAAGGAACTCTTTGTTGTATCCGGCTTTTAGTGCGGCTTGTGTAAAGGCGTCGCGTTGATCGAGACTGTAGCCAAGTTGGAACTTTTGAACGATATCATCGCGAAAACCACGTTCGCGAAAATAGCTTAGTCCGATAGCTTTACCGTCGATATGATGGTGCAGCGTGTGACTGAAATGCTTTTGTGCAAACTCATTGACCAGAAACATACTTTCGCGGTCGTTGCGCACCGCCATTTCTTCGGGGCTAAGCTCACGTTCCTGAACCTCGATATTGTATTTTTTAGCCAGAAACTTTAATGCTTCATAGTACGATATTTGCTCGTGACCCATGATAAAGTGCACTGCATTACCACCTTTTCCACAACCAAAACATTTGAATATGCCTTTGCCCGGCGACACGATAAATGACGGTGTTTTCTCGCCATGAAACGGACATAGCCCAAGTAGGTTTACTCCGCGTTTCTTGAGTGTAACGTAATCAGATACCACATCTTGTATTTGTGCGGCATCGGTTATTCGGTCTATGGTGGCTTGATCAATCATTAAATATAAATACAGAATGCTAATATTGTCTTACTTGTCTGAAAACAAGCGGTCAAGTTAGCGAGTGGTTCGGGTAAAAAATACGATACAAAACTACTTATTTTATTCTACAAATCCGTCATCGGATGCTTAATGTTTTGGTCATTGAACTAGTAAACAAAAAGAGGAAAATCTTTCGATATTCCTCTTTCAATAGAATTAAATCATGTTTTTATAACATCATTCCGGCTAAATGTGTTTCCAATTTCACCAGATCTTTTGTGAAATTGCGGATTCCTTCGGCCAGTTTTTCAGTAGCCATGGCATCCTCGTTCATCATCCAACGGAAGATCTTTTCGTCCATTGGCACGTGGGCTATTTCAAGCGATTTTGCCTTAGCAGCATCCAATTTGATGGTGAGCGTACCTTCTGTGCTTTCCAGCTCTTTCAGCAATGCCGGTGAAATCGTCAAGGCGTCACACCCCACCAGTTCAACTATTTCGCCCATACTGCGGAAGCTGGCACCCATCACTATAGTATTGTAATTGTATTTTTTGTAGTAATTGAATATCTCTGTAACCGATAGTACACCTGGATCTTCGGGAGCAGGAATGCTTGCCACGGCACGTTCTTTCTTGTACCAATCGAGTATGCGTCCAACAAATGGCGAGATAAGCGTGACTTTAGCTTCAGCACATCGTACGGCTTGCGCCATGGAGAAAAGCAAGGTCAGGTTGCAATGAATGCCTTCTTTTTCCAGTTTTTCGGCAGCAGCAATTCCTTCCCAGGTAGAGGCTGTTTTGATGAGAATTCGTTCGCGCGAAATGCCATTCGCTTCGTAAAGCGCTATCAGTTCGCGTGCTTTTGAGATGGTTCCTTCGGTGTCGAACGAAAGCCGTGCATCTACCTCTGTCGAAACCCTACCTGGAACAATTTCAAGTATTTTAAGTCCAAAATTTACAACTAGTTTATCCATAGCCTTTTCAAGTTGTATTTTTTTGTCCGACGAAATGGATCGGGCATATTGAATGGCCTCAGTAATTAAGTCGCTGTATTTTGCATCCATTGATGCTGCATAGATTAGCGATGGATTAGTCGTTGCGTCAATTGGTTTATAGGCCATCATAGAAGCAAAATCACCTGTGTCGGCCACGACTTTGGTGTGCGTTTTTAATTGTTCCAGTAAATTCATATCATTTATGTTTAGTGTAAATTGGTTATTGCTTATCTAACTAATTATAAGCAATTTTTGTTTATAGTGACATCTGTTTTTTTAGATTTTATTGTTGATATTTCGCGTTTGGATTTTTTTGTGATTTTGAAACGTATATTCACTAATAAATAGCCAATAGTAGCGTTTGTAAGGCTATAAAGTGTGTTTTTAATTGAGGGTTTAATTCAATATATCTAGGTTAATCATTACAAAAGTGTGAATACTACAACTTAAAAGCAAAATTGTGTAAACACTTTCAAATTTTATAACCTCACCTTTGCACAGTGACAAAATTTAATTTATAATTTAAATATCAGTAAAAAATGAAAACCCTGAAATTAGCTATTTTTATTATGCTTTTCGTTGGTGTTGGTACCAGTGCAAAAGCTCAGGTATCGTTTAATATTCATATTGGTACACCACCGCAATGGGGACCGCAAGGATATTCCGATGCTCGTTATTATTATCTTCCTGATGTTGAATCATATTACGATGTTCAATCGTCGATGTTTATTTATTTTTATGGAGGACGCTGGGTGCACAGACATAACTTACCTGCACGTTACAGGAATTATGATTTGTATAATGGCTACAAAGTGGTAATGAGTGATTATCGTGGAAACCGACCTTATTCGCAATTCAGAGAACATAGAATGAAATATGCCCGCGGATATCGTGGACATGAACAGCGAAACATTGGTGAAAGGGCAGAATACAGAGACCACCGTGAAATGAACCGGTACGAAAGTCATTCTCCCAGAAACGATAGAGGTGAACACAGAAATGAATACAGAGGCAATGATGACCATCGGGGGAATGGTAACAATGGGAATGGACGTGGAAACGGAAAACATGGCAAGCAAGATAAACATGACAGAAGATAATAATCAATAAATAAGCAATTAAACAAGAAGAAAAATGAAAACAACAACATTTGCTATCACACTAGCTTTACTACTTTCTATCACAAGTCTATCAGCTCAACGCAGATCTTCTTATTCAGAAAGTTACGGTCATACATTAAATTTAGGACTACGTATTGGTGGTTATTCGGGCTATTATGGCGAAGTTGGACATACAATGCCGGTTCTTCATGCTAATTATGAATTTGAAGTAGCCAGAAATTTTACGTTGGCACCCTTTGTGACTTTGTTTTCGTACGATGATGGAAATTATCGTGAAACAGTGGTTCCTTTGGGTGTAAAGGGAACGCTTTATCTCGATAAATTATTGGAGGCAGGACGTAATTGGGACTTTTATACTGCCGGATCACTAGGGTTTGCTCTTGTGAATACTTCGTGGGATGTCAACTATTATGGAGATAGAGCCTATTATCGCGAGGCTAGCCCGTTGTTTTTGGATCTTCATATAGGAACAGAATATCACTTTAATAAACACATCGGAGCATTTTTAGATTTGTCAACGGGTGTATCAACTATTGGTATTGCTATTCATTAATATTTTATACATCTGAAGATTTGTTTTAATCTATTTGTAGCATGGATATTGTTTTGTGTGTTTAAACAAGAATATATGTATTTTGGGTTTTTATGGCACGATTAATGTTGAAATATTTCTATCTCAAGTGCTGTTTTTGAAAGTGATAAATCATCACAAATATTCAAAACAATTTGTGTCGTTTTATTGTTGGAATGTATAGGTATTAGAAGAATTATCGCTATTAAATAAGAAAGATTATGGGAACAAGAAATGAATTAAAGATCTTCAGGAAGTCAAGTATTGAATATCTAAAGAGTTTGAACAGCAAGAGTATGTCTTATATTTTTGACATAAATAACTGGGATCCTACAGCAAAGGATAGTAATGGAGAACGGAGAATTTTGCGTCACACACGTAAATCGCTCAAAAAGTTTGGAGATGAAATGAATATTTTCAAAGCTCCGGTAATTGTAGGTTTAAAAATAATCTATTATAAAAGTTTTTCATTTGTTTTTGAAAACAATTGTACCGACCCTAATTTTGATATCCGCACAGACGTGGAAACAGAAAATTGTTGATACATAAACGTAATTTTTTAAACGAATGAGATACATCAATGTAATATTTTCGAACACCTGAGGGAGCGGCTTTATGTCACTCCCTCAGTTTTTTTATTGGTTGAAAGAAATCGACGTTGTAGAGCTCTCAGTATAATTTTCCATGGCGGGAGATTTTGCTGAGAGCTTTTTTAATTTCCTCCTAATTTTGTTATTAAACCACCTCTCTCCTGTTAATTCCACCTAATTGCGTTTCAGTGTTCTATTATAGATTATTTCAATGCCAGTTTTTTCTTCGTGTTTCTAAACCTTTTCGACTTATGGCTTGTTAACTCTAAAAGGATTAATGTTTATTGCAAGATACTTGTCAAAAATTAAACTACCTTAACGTTTAGAAGGTTGCATGAATTATTAGAAACTAATACTGAATTGCAGATAGCTATTTGCAATAAAGTTGTTTAGACTTGGTATCGGAGCCATTGTCGGAGGAAACACAATGAACCGACCTATAAAAATGAAATAAAGCAAATCGTTTCGATTTGACAGATAATATAATTTTAATTTGAAAATAATATTCGTTATGTGTTACAAAAAATCAACCTTCTCTACTTTGATAGTGATGAGTATGCTTCTTATCAGTTCTTGTGCACCTGTCAAAGATATTGCCTATTTTCAAAAGCTTGATGTTCAAACGAAGAAAAACGTAAAACCACAAAAGAACGTAGACATTGTTTACGAGGCACGTATTAAGCCCAAAGACCTACTAAGCATCACGGTGGTGAGTTCAGAGCCGGAAGCCTCGCGAATGTATAATCTTGTTGTGCCCCAGATTGCTGAGCCTACCAATCAAAATAGCATGTTTTCTCAGCCCACCCTACAAACCTATTTGGTAGATAATGAAGGGAATATTGAATTTCCTGTATTTGGAAAAATTCAGGCTGCCGGATACACCCGTGCCGAATTGGAAGGAACGTTGCATAAAAAGTTGGCAGCGGCATTTAGTAAAGAGGCGCCGATTATTACCATTCGGTTTACCAATTATTCGGTCAATATTCTGGGTGAGGTTCAACGACCCGGAAAGTTTGAGACTTCTAACGATCGACTAACCATTTTTGAGGGGATTGCCTTAGCTGGCGACCTTACCATTTATGGTCGACGCGATAATGTAAAAGTATTGCGCGAAAAGGTCGATGGAACTAAACAGTATATAACGCTTAACCTGAATGATAAAAATATCATTTATTCCCCCGCTTATTATTTGGAACAGAATGATGTGGTGTATGTTGAACCAAATAAATCCCGGTCCAAATCTTCGAATTTTGGTGCCGCCGAGACCTTCGGGATCTCCTCTTTGTCTATTTTATTGACGTTAACGAGTTTAGTTTTCACCATCCTCAAAAAGTAATAGAGGATTTACACGGTTATAATTTTATAAAGGTATTAATAATTACAAATAGTAAGTGATTTATGAACAAGTATCCTGACTCAGAAGAAGAATTCGAACGCCCTATAGACTTTCTTGGAACTTTTATCAACTATTTTTCCTATTGGAAATGGTTTGTTTTATCTCTAATTATATTTTTGACAATTGGGTATACATATCTGAAATTTGCATTGCCAAGCTACGAAGTTAATACTGCAATTCTACTTAAAGATGATCAAAAAGGGGGGGGTACTGCAGAGATTAATGCGTTTAAAGAAATGGGCCTTTTCACGCAGAAAAACAATGTTGATAATGAATTGGAGGTGTTGAATAAATCGATATTGGTTCAACAAGTGGTACGTGAACTTGGTATGTATGCTAGCTATACTCAAATTGGAACACTTAAGTTTCTTAGTGTTATTGGTGTCAATCCCCGAAATGCAGCTTTTGCCAGTTATGATGAGAAAATACTTTATGGAGCAGAATGCCCGATTTTGGTGAGTATGCCCGATACTGTACTGAACAATATGACAGGTGCGTATGCGTTTGAAATTCTTATTCATCCCTATGGTGAATACGAGTTTTCCGGAGTCTATAATGACCGGAAATATCTCGTAAAGGCCTCTATATCGGATCATCAAGTTATGTTGCCGTTTGGAAAAATCAATATTGTCAGAGGGAAGTATAAACCAACCGAAGATATGGTTGTAGGGGTTGTTCTTCAAAATCCAATGAGTAAGGCCGGTCAGTTGTTGACTCAGATGGAGATGGCATTGACTTCCAAAACTACTTCGGTGGTAAATATTAGCTTTAGTACACCCAATGTGCAAATGGGTAAAGACTTCCTGCGGAAATTAATAGAAGTCTACAATCGTGAAGATTTGAAGGATCAAATGGCGATGGCTAACAAAACAGCGAATTTTATTGATGAGCGTCTTATTTCCATAACAAAAGATTTGGGTAACGTTGAGTCGCAGGTAGAGAATTATAAACAAGATCAGGGAATTACCGATATCAAATCGCAAACCGATATGTTTATCAAGCAAACCGGTGACTTTAGTCAAAAGCGGATGGATATTGAAACTCAACTGGCCATTGTTAGTGATATTGACAGCTATATACATCGAAAGGAAAACAGATACCAACCCCTACCGGCAAATACAGGGATCAGAAGCGATGGGTTGAACGAATTAATCAATAATTATAACAGACTATTATTGCAACAAAACAGACTCTCGCGTATTGCCTCCAGTAGTAATCAGGCAATGATTGATTTGACAAATCAGATTGAATCCTTGTTTAGTACGGTACAATCGAGTGTGCGGAATGAAAGGAACAATTTGCAGATTGCTCAACGCGATTTGATGAGTAAAAACAACGAGAATGCAGCTCATATCAGGGCTATACCCCGTCAGGAGCGTGAATACACCGAAATTAAACGCCAACAAAGTATCAAGGAAGCGTTGTTTCTGTTCCTGCTGCAAAAGAAAGAAGAGAAATACCTGAATGGAGCGGTTGTAGAGCCGATTGCTAAGTTGATAGATAATGTGGGTAGTAGTGGTGCACCTGTTTCGCCCAAGAAACCAATGATTATGATGTTTTTCTTTGTCATAGGGTTGATTATCCCTGTTATAGGGATTAAAATCAGCGATTTGCTGCGCTATCAGATTGAGACCAAAGAGGAGTTGGAAGAAATTTCGAATGTGCCGGTATTGGGCGAAATTATAAAATCAGATCAGGTTGGAAATGTGATTATCCAAGAGAATAATACCGACAGTTTTACGGAATTGTTCCGGCTGTTGCGTACCAATCTATTGTTTGTGATGGATAGTAGCGATAAAAAGGTCATTAATATGGTGTCCAGTGTCAGTGGAGAAGGTAAAACATTTGTTACCATTAACCTGGCTATGAGTTTGGCGCTTCTTGATAAAAAAGTATTGATTATTGGTTTGGATATACGTAAGCCTAAATTGGCCGATTATCTTCATTTGGATAATGAGATCGGCATAACCATGTATCTTTCCGGTCATATGTCGAAAGATAAGTTGGTGCGACCTTCGGGCATTCATCCTAATTTATCGGTTATTACCTCCGGTCCGATACCTCCCAATCCGAATGAATTGCTTGCAAAACCAACGTTGGACAAGCTCATTGAGGAATACAGAGAACAGTTCGATTATATTGTAATTGATACGGCTCCCATTGGCGTTGTGTCTGATAGCTTCTCTTTGAATCGTTTTGCCGACATGAATTTATATGTGGTTCGTGCAGATTTTACTCCTAAGAAAAACATTGCCGATGCTACTGAGTTATTCAAGCATAACAAACTGAAAAACCTGTACTTTGTGTTGAACGCAGCCGATCATTCAAAAAAGATATACCGTCAGGGCTATGGTCAGAAATATGGCTACGGTTATGGTTTTAGCAAAAAACACGGCAATACCTATGGGTATGGAAATGAGAATGAAACCAAAAAGAAGTAAAAACTCTGTTTAATTTCGTTGACGTAAAAAGTAGGAATCTGAGTTCGGCTCTAAGTATCTTGAAGTATGAATAAATTAAAACTAATAGTTAAGGTGAGCTGGATAGCTACGCTATATTTCAATTTTCATTATTTGCCCTTCAAACAAGCCATAAAGCTGCCGATATTATTATTTAAAGCTAAACTTCTGAAATGCCTTGGTGAAGTAATAATTGAGAGTGATGTGCTGAAGACCGGGATGATACAGCTGGGTGACTATGGGGTATCACTCTATCCCAATAAAGGCATAGTGTGGGAAAATCATGGTGGAAAAGTTATTTTCAGAGGCAGATGCGATATAGGTAATTCCAGTGCTATATCCATAGGACCTAAAGGATATTGTGTCTTTGGAAGTAACTTTAAAGCTACAACTTCATTAAAACTTACGTCTTATTGTCATGTGGAATTCGGCGAAAAAGTACTTATCGCCTGGGATGTGATAGTGATGGATAGTTCATTCCACCGACTGAAAGACCGAAACGGAAACTTCAAAAGCAAAGGCTATGCACCAATTATTATAGGTAATAGCAATTGGATTACAGCTAGATGTATGATTTTAAGTGGAACAAAAACTCCCGATTATTGTACGATTGGGGCAGCATCGGTGCTAAGCAAAGATTATTCGGATTTCCCGACGCATATCCTGCTAGCGGGAAACCCCATTGAAATAAAAGCAAAAGATGTGTGGATAGATTTTGACGATCACCACATTGTGGATTATGTGCGATGATTTATCTATAAAAAAGAAAGATGAAAATTAAAACTAATTTTATATATAGTAGTATTCTCACGATCTCTAATTTTATTTTTCCATTCATTACATTTCCCTACATTTCGAGGGTTTTGGGTGTAAATAACGTAGGAATATATAATTGGGTGGGTGGAATTATCCAATATTTCATCTTGTTTTCCATGATGGGGATTGCGATTGTCGGGATTAGAGAGGTTGCAAAGAATAAAAATAATCCGGTAGAGCTCAGCAAAACATTTTCGTCGCTTTTAATGCTAACGGTCGTCACAACTATCATTGCACTGGTTGTGCTTTTTGTTTTAATGGCCTTCGTGCCCAAGTTTGCCGAATACAGGGTGATGTTTTATATTGGTGCTGCTAATGTTTTTGTCAATCTTTTTCTGGTGGAATGGTTTTTTAAAGGTATCGAAAATTTCAAATACATTACCATACGAAGCATAATTGTAAAAAGCTTATATGTCATTTCAGTATTTGTTTTTATTAGAGATAGTGAAGATTATGTTACCTACTATTTGTTGACAGTAGCTGCGGTAGTTCTTAACGCGCTGTTTAACTGGATCTATTGTCGGAAATTTGTTCATTTTACATTTAAGAATATAAGCCTGAAGCCATTTATTAAGCCCTTTATGATTTTGGGTATTTATTTGCTGTTTAATTCGATGTATTCGACATTCAATGTGGCTTATTTAGGATTCGTAGGAGGCAATGAAGAGGTGGGATATTATACCACTGCGACTAAATTATATGGTATTTTACTCGCTTTTTTTTCGGCCTTTACAGGTGTTATGTTGCCGCGGATGAGTGCATTAGTTGCCGAAAATAATTTTCCGGAAATCAACCGGCTGATTGGGAAATCGTTCGATATTTTATATACTTTCTGTTTCCCCATGATTATATTTTTTATGTTTTTTGCTCCCGAAATTGTAGGAATAATAGCCGGACCAGGTTATGAAGGATCAATTTTGCCGATGCGAATAGTTTTGCCCCTAATGCTGATTATTGGTACCGAAGAAATTTTAATTATACAACTTTTGATGCCTTTGAACAAAGACAAGTCCATTTTTATCAACTCAGTGATTGGAGCTTTTGTAGGAGTTGCTTTAGCAATAGTTCTGGTAAAAAATCTTCATAGTGTTGGATCGGCAATTGTTTGGGTTTGCTCAGAGCTTTCAATACTTATTTCGGCAAGTTTTTTTGTGAAAAAATATATAGGCATTCGCATTCCCTATAGAATGGTATTCTTCAAATTTTTATATGCAATCCCGTATATTATTATTTGTTACGGAGTTATATCTTTGTTTGACGATTCGATAGTTAAGTTGGCAGTTGCAGGTGTTGCTTCTTTACTATATTTTATCATTGAAGATATGTATATTTCAAAGAACAATACAATCAAGGGGCTTTTGCCAAAATGGAAATAGAATTTTAACAAATAGTGATTATGGAGCGAGAGAGACTAAGATATTACGATTTAATAAGCGGACTAAATCTGATACGAATTATAGTAATGCATATTTTTCAGTTTTCCGGAAATTATTATGATACTGTTTTTTCATTTTTTATGCAGGTCACATTCTTTTTTTTACCATGGTTTTACTTTAAGGCAGGATATTTTTACTCCAACCCTAAGAATGGAACTAAGGCTTATTTGATTGATAAAACGAAGCGTTTACTGTTACCATTTTTTATTTTCACGATAATTGGTTTTTTAATTGCGCTGCCTTTTGAACTTCGCGATTCTACTCGTCCACTTTGGAGAATATTTCTTTCTCCATTCTATGCTATGCTAAGATGGGGTAACGGTGGTGACGGGAATCTACCCCTTTGGTTTTTATTATCGTTGTTTTTTACGTTGACAGGTTTCCTTTTCTTGAATAAGTTTAAGCTCAAGTGGATTATTATCTTGTTTCCGGTAATTGGATATGTGTTGTATTTGTACGATGTTGTTTTGCCTTTAGGTCTTTCTAATATTTTTCTAGCTATTTTTTTCTTATCGGCTGGTAACATTTACAGACATAAGATAGAGAATAAAAAATTTGGGCCTTTACTTCTGGGGGCTGCTGTCAGTATTTATGGTTTTACACAGCTGTTCTGTTTTAGTAGCTTAGATTTCAGAACGAATGCGGTTACAAGTGGTAACTATTTTATCTACGTCATCTCAATTCTGGCAGGTCTTTTGTTGATTTATCAGATAGGGAAAAGGATTAATTACATAAAGCCGATCAATTATATTGGCGAAAACTCGATAGTTTATTTTGTTGCGCACTGGCCCATTATATTATTAGTGAAAAATATAATGGATAGTTTTTCATTAAAGACTTCGGGTTATGGCTACATAGTCATTTTATCGTTGGTTACGTTCTTATTATTGCCGTTATGTGTGAAATTGCTTAATGGAAAGCTAAAATTTTTACTTGGGAGATAAATGGCTATAAACCAAAGATAATTACCTTATGAATAAATCTCTCTACATATTTTTCTGTCTGATATTCGCAGTTAATTTCTGGGACTTGTCGGTGGTGGTTAATGTTTTGACAGCTGACATAGTCCTTGTACTTGACTGGATGTGGATATTGAGTGGAATTTACTTTTTCAATGAAAATAAAAGGCTAAAATCGCTAAATAGTTATAATTATAATAAACCCTTGGTGCTTATTTTAGCAGGAGTATTTATATCGATGTTCTCGGCTTATTTTTTTGGAGGACAGTCGTTACTGACCACATTGATTGCACAGCGTCCCATCTACTCATTTATGTTTTTACCTGCAATTCTTTTTGTGCAACCTACCGAAGAGGATATCATCAAGGCATTAAAATGGATCTCGATAGGCACCATTGTGGTATGGATTCTTGTTCATTTTAAAACAGATATAATAAAATTAGATAAAGAAAAGATAGATCAATTTGAAATGAATAATCAAGATTTATCTGCCAAATTGGAATTTTACGTCAACGGAATTCACTTGGTAGTGCTTTATACGTATATCAAAATATATCAGTACATAAAGAAGTTCACGTGGAATACTTTTCTGGAAGCCGCTCTCCTGATGATATTTGTTATACTGTACCAAAACCGAAGCATGGTTTTAGGTGTAATTCCGGTTTTTATTTATTCGATGTATAAATTTAAATCGACTTCTAAACCGACTATTATCATCGTGTCAGCTATTGCTATAATTGTAGGCGTCATTTACACATCCGATGTTTGGACATTGATGATAGAGAACACACAAAATAATTTAGGTGAGTCGGATTACAATCGGTGGAAAGCACTGTACTACTATTTCGGGAATTATTCATCCAATTGGTTTTGCTACGTTTTTGGGAATGGTTATCCAAGTGGTGGAAATTCCCCATTGGGAAATCTGATGTGGTCAAATTTTGAAAAAGGTATTTTTACCAGCGATTTAGGAATGGTTGGTATGTGGGTCGATTATGGAATCTTGCCCTTAATAGCCATTTATAGTATCATAATAAGTGTTCTTCGAAAAAATATTTTCCCTTTGTATCTGAAATTCATTTGTTTGCACGTAGTATTTGTGCCTACTATTTTTCACTTCTGGTCAAACCCGGGGGTAACTCTTTTTTCGCTGATTATTTACATGCATGCTTATTATACCGATCGAAACAAAAAAATGATTCAATATGCTAGGAGTAATAATAGTAAATTATAAGAACGAAGACAAAACTATTGAATATGTAAAAGAGGAATTGATAAAAATTCAAACTCAAAATATAATAGTAGTTGTAAATAATTCGGCAACGAACGAAAGTGATACGAAACTGAAAACTGCTTTGTCGGCCGAACTGGTTCACGATATAGGAAAAATAGAAGATAAAAGTCACCGGTGCTTCATCATCTCTCATCCCGACAATCTTGGCTTTGCAAAAGGGAATAATCTGGGAGCCGAATTTTTACTGAAACATTTCGCAGCCGATTATTTCCTGTTTTCGAATAACGACATTCGGTTCATTGATAGGAATGCAGTGGAGGCTTTGGTTGAAAAGGCCGATGCATTACCCCATATAGGAGTTATCGGGCCTAATATAATTGGGGTAGATGGGCGCAAACAAAGTCCTGATCCTTATTATCCATTTTGGGCAAGGTATTTTTGGATGTATTGGCTCACTCCTTTTATGCCGAAGAGTTTAAAGAATAAGCTATTCAAACTAAACTATACTCAGCAGGCGCAGGAAGGGGTTCATTACCGGGTTATGGGTTCATTTTTTATTGTAAAAGCGGTCGACTTTGTTGCTTGTGGAATGATGGATCCGAATACCTTTCTTTTTTCGGAAGAAATGATATTGGCCGAAAGAATGAAGATGATAGGGCGTGACGTTTATTATTACCCGGCAGTGACTATTTTACACGAACATAATCAAACAATTTCAAAATTTATTGTCGATAAAAAGAAATTTATGTTGCGTTTTGAAAGTGAATGCTATTATTACAGAACATATAGAAATGTTTCTTTGTTAAGTACATATATTGGGAAGCTTTCTTTTCAATTTTATCTGTGGCTTGGAAAATTTGAACGCAAAAAAAAATGATTATGGTAAGGGCGAAACATGCTTATTTAATCTTAGCTCATAATAACTATTACATCCTCGAACGGCTAATTAAGTTGTTGGATGACGAGCGGAATGACATTTTTATTCACGTTGACAAAAAGATCGATGGTTTCGATGAACAGTACTTTCTATCGCAAGTGAAAAAATCATCCTTGAATTTTATACATCCGAGAGTCGATGTGAAGTGGGGGCATGTCACTTTTGTAGAAGCCGAGTTTCTATTGTTCCGGCGAGCCTACGAACATGGTAAGTATTCCTACTACCATCTTATTTCGGGCGTAGATCTTCCTATAAAATCGCAGGATTATATCCACCGCTTTTTTGAGCAAAATGCAGGGAAGGAGTTTCTCGGAATCTCTACTGATAGCAAGAAAGACGTGGAATATAAAGTGACAAAAGTGCATGTTTCTACTTCGTTTTATAAGCTAAATATTTTGTGGCTACGTAAAATTCTCTTTTTGATTGACCGAAGTTTTGCTTTCGCACAACACTTGATTGGGTATAATGTGGTAAAACTGGATAAAGATTTTGCGTTGAGTAAGGGACCAAACTGGGTCAGTGTTACGCATGATTTTGTAGGTCATTTATTATCAAAAGAGCAGGAATGTTTGAGAATATACAAGCACTCTGTTTGTCCCGACGAGATTTTCATTCACACAGTGCTGCATAATTCACCCTTCAAAGATAAACTTTATAATGTTGATGATGAATATAAGGGTTGTATGAGACTGATTGACTGGAAACGGGGTAATCCCTACATTTTCAGGAAAAGCGACTTTCAGGAGTTGATGTCCTCTGATCGGCTTTTTGCCAGAAAATTTGATGAAAAGGATTTGGTTATTGTGAACATGATCTATGATAAGCTTTCCGAAGGCAGGAACTAAAAGTGGAGGAATTATTTATGCGAGTTTTATTTTTCACACATCATTACTTGGATGACAATAGCGGAGGCAGTTTTGCTTCTCGCGCTTACATCAATGCATTTTCGGAAATTGCAGATACTTGCATGCTGATGTATCCTGACAGGGGCATTCCGATTTCCGATTTCATCCACAAAAAATGTATATTAAAGGGAATAAAAGACGAGCATAATAAAGTTCAGAAGGTAATTGATATCTATAGAGGGCATATTCATAGATACGCCGAAGTAATGGTACCGCAGATAAATGAGTTCAAGCCTGATGTGGTGGTGTTTGATAATAGCAGAACTTCGGCAGGGATGCTTGAAAAGGTGAAAATGCTAGGTGTTAAAACCGTTATTATCCATCACAATTACGAGATGGAATATTACAGGGGAACAAAACCCTTTATTGCATGGAGGTTGCCATTTATGCATTATATGGAAAAGGCCGAACGCGCGGCAGTACAATGTGGCGACTTGAACCTTACACTTACTGATGAAGATACTAATTTGCTGCAAACGCACTACGATTCGTCACACCTAAGCAAAATTGCTAGGCTGGGTACTTTCGAATCGATGCCGGAGCAGTCTACACGCTCGGATGAGGTTGAAATTCCACCAAAAATTTCGAAAAATAATTTGTGTTTTGCCATTACAGGAACTTTAGGCTCCTACCAAACCGAGGTTTCGCTCATTCCATTCTTAGAGGAATACTATCCTGAATTGCTTAAGAGCTTGCCGGACAGTAAACTTATTATTGCGGGTCGTAATCCGTCCATCAAAGTGATAAATGCCTGTGCTAAATATCCATCGGTGAAGTTAATGGCAAATCCCAAAGATATGCAAGTGGTGATAGCCAATGCCGATGTGTATATTTGTCCTACTTGTGTTGGTGGAGGATTAAAGTTGCGGGTGATGGATGGACTTAAAGCCGGATTGCCGGTACTGACCCATGCTGTATCGGCAAGAGGATATGATGAGTTCAGAAAGGCTAATTGCCTGTTTGTTTATCACGATAAAAATAGTTTTGGAGTTGGTTTACAAGAACTGCTTCAGGCAATGACGGAGGGTGGTCTGGATATAAGCTCGATTAAGAATACGTATAAGTCGATATTCTCGTTCGAGGCCGGTGTGCACCGGTTAAGAAAAATATTGACAGAGAACAAGTTGTTTTGAACTTTTGGAAAGTCATGGCTTATGAGCAATTTGATAATAAATGCGGATGATTTTGGAATAAGCAAAGCGGTGAACTATGCTATCATGGCGGCTATGGATTCAAATATTTGTACTGATACTACATTTCTAGCTAATTTTGAAGAATCCGAGAATGCCGCTAATCTGGCGATTTCAATGAATAGAACCAATAGAGTCGGTATTCATCTTAACCTCACCGAGGGATTTCCTCTGTGTTCGAAAATTAGAAACGAGCCTCGTTTTTGTAATCAAGAAGGATATTTTCATAATAAAAAATTAAAACGAATAGTGCTACTTTCGAACTCTGAGAAAGTGGCTGTACAGGAAGAACTAACCAGTCAGATTCAACTTTGCCGAAAGTTTGGAATTCCGATTTCGCATGCCGATTCGCATAATCATATTCACGAAGAACCGGGATTAGGTTTATTGATTATGAATATTCTGAAGAAAGAAAATGTACCCTATCTGCGGCTGACCAATAATATAGGTGAAACTTCTTTTGTAAATAAAATATATAGGAGCACTTATAATCTTGTTTTAGGCTTTAAGGGTCTCACAGTGACTGAATACTTTGGAAGTCTTTCAAATTTAAATGATTATAAAATGAAGATAGACGATAATTCAGTTGTTGAGTTAATGATTCATCCGGGTAAGATCGTCGATAATCAAATTTTGGATGTGTATTCAAAAGAAAATCTAAGCCTCCTTTTGCCCCAAATAATAGAGCGAAATAAATTGATTTCATACAGTCAATTAGGAATTTGATAATTTGTGAGTGATAACCTGAAGTCAGACTTTTAGATAGGCAAAGATGATGAAACCAAAATTGTTAGTATTTCATAAAGCATTAGCTCCTTATCGCATTGATTTATTTAATGGTTTGGATGAGGCTTTTGATACCGATATTTATTTCTTTCGGAAGAATCTTCAATCTCAGCAGTTTGATTTGAATCGCTTGCTCGAACAACTAAACTTTACACCAAAGTTTCTGACAAAGGGTTTCGAACTCCACCACAAAGGACGAATGATCAGGTTTGGTTATTTACAAAAAATTATTCGACACCGACCCAACATCATCTTATGTCTGGAATTTAGTATTATGACTTTTGAAATAGCATTATTCTCTAAGATATTTTCCCCAAAGACAAAAGTGTTTACGATTTGCGATGATAGTGTAGGGGTGGCTCAAAATAGTTCTATTTTTAGGAGAATTGGCAGAGCGCTTAGTTTGAAATTGTTGGATGGCATTATTTTGGGGAATAATCCAGCCGAAGAATGGTACAATAAAAACTTTCCGAAAACCAAGACTATCGTCTCTCCAATTATACAAAAAGAAGAAAGAATTATCTCTATTGTCAGCAAGGGGAAATCACTAACTGCTAATTACATAAATCAGTTTCAGCTCAGGGATAAAAATGTATTGCTCTTTGTGGGACGGCTGGTTGAGGTGAAGAATCTGAATTTTCTGGTAGAGGTTTTTGCTGACTACGTTATAGAAAATGTAAATGCAATTCTCGTATTAGTTGGTGATGGAAACAAAAATGCAGAATTACTAGAACTTGTAGAGCAACTGAATATACAAAAAAATGTGATATTTGCCGGTCGTTACGAGAACGAAGCACTGTATGCATGGTATCCGGTGGCAGATTATTTGATTTTGCCAAGTACTTCAGAAGCTTTCGGAGCTGTGGTGAATGAATCGTTAATAGCAGGTATTCCTGTAATCTGCTCCAATTTAGCCGGTGCTTCCTGTTTGATTAATGATAGAAATGGTATACTCTTTAATCCGTTTGACAAAAGAGAACTTCTTGAAATATTTCGCAAATTCCTAAACGGTACTATGTCAACTACTAAGCCGACAGCATTGAGCTCGCTTATGCCCTATACGTTTGAAGATAGAATGAAAAAACTAGTGCAATATTTGTTTTAAATAGCAGAATACGAAAAGTTGTAGTTGTTACAAACCTATTTCAGTTGTAATTTGTTAGTATATATGATCACAAAATAATTTTAGTTATTCTTTGGAATATGTAAAGTTAGCGCATGTATATTAAACGGTTACACCTTAAATCGAATTTGTATGAGATACTATTACTTTAATCCATTAAATAAAAAATGCTATTTTCCTATAGGTTTCCAAATGTATCCATTGTTTGAGACATTTTATCAACCCTATAAGTTTAGTGCATATGTATTGTGGAAACTGTGGCAGAATTTGCCTTTCTTTAGGTTTATTTTTTCGACTGACGAGCCGGAAAAATTTTTACCAATTGATAAGATTAAACACTATGTGACACCAAATTCAATTTTGGCTTTCAACCTTGGAACTTTGGGTGTTGAACAAAAAATTACGATTTTAGGTATTGATAAAATTACTAATTTGTCTTTTTTTATAAAGTATGCCACTAGTGAAATTGCCTGTAAGAATGTAGCGAATGAGGGCTTGGTATTACAACAATTATCTCATTTGTCTTTTGTACCACAGTTATATCTGAACAGTAAAGAGAAAGATGAGTTTTCGCTAATAAAAACATCTGTTTTTAATGGGGTAAAAGTAACAAAACGTCCGGTGGATAGTCAAACGCTGGAAATACTTTACAGTCTGGCAGAACAAAAAATTAAAAGTACTCGAAATTACAGGTCCCGTTTAAGGAGCAGTTTTGCTCATGGCGATTTCTGTCCGTGGAATATGCTTGTTAATGATGGGAAGTTGAAGATTTATGATTGGGAGCTGGCAGGTCAGTATCCCTTAGGTTACGATTTATTCACATATTTATTTCAATATGAGTTTCTTGTTGAAGAAAAGATGAGATTCGAATATGTTTTTGACGAGAACTTAAAAGTAATTCAAGAGTATTTTCAACACTTTAGAATTTCTAAATGGATGCCTTATTTAAAAGAATTTGCGCACTTGAAGTACAAGTTTGAAAAAGAAAAAAACAACTACGATTTGATAGACTCCTATTTCCAGTTGAAAGAGTATTTAAAAGTACTTTAATGTTCAATTAATGAAGGTGACTCGATTTTTTTTGTAGTATCAGAATAATGGAAAAATGAAGAAAAAGTTATTGATAATACATCCGGCCTTAGCGCCCTATCGGGTCGATCAATTTAATGCTATTAGTCGCCTTTTTGATTTGGAGGTTGTTTTTATTTTTGGGAACGTATGGAATCATAAGTTCGATCAAAAGAAGTTGCTTTCGCAATTGATATTTAAAGTTTCATTTTTACTGAAAGGTCCTCGTCTTAAGGGCCGGGTTTTCCGGTTTGGAATGTACAGATCCATTCGGAAAATAAATCCGGATATTGTATTGGGATATGAATTTTCATTCTCTACTCAATATCTTATTCTTTTAAAGCGCTTAGGCTTACTTCGTCAGAAAATAGGTACTACAATTGATGATAGCATTGATATTTGCAACAATGTTCAATCCAAAACCCGTCTTTTTGCTCGAAAAAACGCGATAAAACATCTCGATTATGTAGTTGTACTTTCAACTGAAGTCTCCGAATTCTATCAAAAAACATTTCACCTGAGTGAAAGTCAGATTATCGTTTCTCCTATTTTGCAGGATGCAGATCGACTGAGGAGTAAGTCGGAGGATTTAGAAGAAATTGCAACCCAATATGCTCAGGACTACGATTTGTTTGGGAAAAAAGTCTTGTTATTTGTAGGTCGGTTTATATCCGAAAAGGCGTTGCCGAATTTTGTAGATACCATTCACTCTTTATTGCTAGAGCACAAAGATCTGGTTTTAGTTTTGGTAGGTGAGGGCGAGGAAAAACAGAAGTTGCAGGTGCAGATAACCGAAAAACAGTTGGAGCAAAAGGTTTTTCTCCCCGGTAGATTCGAAGGTGAGGAACTTTATGCATGGTATTTATGTGCCTCGGGTTTTGTTTTGCCAAGCACATACGAGCCCTTTGGTGCTGTTGTGAACGAGGCTTTAATTTTCGGATTACCCATTTTTTGTTCTAAATATGCCGGGGCGTCCTATCTTGTAAGCACTGGTAAAGGATTATTGTTTGATCCGCTAAATGCAAGCGATACGACCAATGGCTTGTCGAATTTTCTGCCGACTATATCACCTGTCGGGAAAATAGATTTAATCGCCAGACCATCATTGATGACCGATGTTAGGGATGTGTTTACAAGTGAATGGAACAAGATAAATAAGGATTAAATATTTTTTCAACTTTAAATTTATATATATATCTATTTGAATGTTTTCTTATTTGAGTAGAAGAGAAAAATATGAAAAAGTTATTGATATTTCATCCGGCCTTAGCGCCTTATAGAATCGATCAATTTAATGCCTTAAATAAATTGTACGATTTGGAAGTTGTTTTTGTTTACGATAATGTTTGGAACCACAAATTTGATCAAAGTAAGTTGCTTCCACTATTAAAGTTTAAATATTCGTTTCTGTTGAAAGGATTATCCTACAATGGAAGGGTATTTCGTTTCGGTATGCATCGTAAAATCAGAAAAACCAACCCAGACATAATCTTGGGGTTTGAATATTCGTTGACGACACAATACCTAATTCTTCTAAAACGCTTAGGGTTGATTCATCAGCGAATAGGTTCTACTGTCGACGACAGTATAGATATTTGTCATAACGTTCAATCGAGAGGGAGGTATATCGTCAGAAAATGGAGTGTAAATTGTCTTGATTATTTTGTGGTGCTTTCTAATGAGGTTTCGGAATACTATCAACAAACATTTGGATTAAAAAAAGAACAAATAATTGTTTCGCCAATATTACAGGAACCGGACAGGCTGAGGAATAATCCGGAAAAATTGGAGAGTATTGCAAAGAAATACCAGCAGGAATATCATCTCAACGGAAAAAAAGTATTACTCTTTGTCGGGCGGTTTATCCCCGAAAAAGCGTTGCCCAGATTTATTTCAAACATATCTTCTTTGCTTCATGAACACGAAGATTTAGTTCTTGTTTTGGTTGGCGATGGACCGGAAAGAGAATCGATTGAGGTTTTGGTTCAAAGTAATTTGCTGAACGATAAAGTGTTATTGCCCGGTCGTTTTGAGGGGGAAGAACTTCATGCCTGGTATCTTTGTGCCAGTGGTTTTACATTGCCAAGTTTGTCTGAGACATTTGGAGCGGTAGTAAATGAGGCTTTGATTTTTGGACTCAAAGTTCTTTGCTCTAAATATGCAGGTGCTGCAAGTCTGATTAAACCAAGAAATGGTGTCCTTTTTGATCCACTGAACGAGGAAACTGTCAAAGAAGAACTTAGCAGATTTTTGAAATTACTCGAATGTCATAAAAAGATTGACCTAACAAATCGGCCTTCTTTGATGTTATATTGTCAAAAGGCGTTTTCAAAAGAATGGAGGAAGTTAAATTATGGTTAAGGTTTTTCAGTTGATAAGGTCAATTCATTTAGGGGGGGCTGAAATAGTTGCATTTAATCTGGCTGAGTTTTGCAATAATAAATCGATGCCGGATTTTGAATTTGTTGTTGTAGAGTTGCATCAAACTGTTGATGCTTATTCAGTTGAAATAAAGAAGAACTTAAAGCAAAAAAAAATCAGAATAATAAGTTTGGGAGGGCAGTCTAAATCAGTAAGCTTACTTTTAGGTCCATTTATACTGGCTTATCGTATTTTGCGTGAAAGGCCGGATATTATTCACTCTCACACCGATCTTCCCGACTTGTTGCTTTCCAATACGAGACGAATTTTTGCAATGCTGCATTTAAAGTTTCCGAAAATAGTGAGAACGATACACAACACCATGCTGTGGCCAACACATGATAAATTAGGTAAATATACCGAGCAACGATTGGAAAATGATTGGGTGGTAGGCGTTTCGGATGGAGCTTTGGAGGCTTATAAGAATTTGAGGAATAAGTATAATTTGGGGAGTTCACCGCATCAGTCGATTATTCATAACGGATGTGCAATTCCCCGGAAAGTGGCGCATTCGTTCAATATTGATGACAAAAAAATAAACATTGCTTTTTGTGGTCGATTTGAGAATCAGAAAGGAATTGATGTTTTAATTCAGCGTATTCGGCTCATAAACAGTAAATTCGATAACAGTTTTGTTTTTCATTTAATTGGAAGCGGCTCTTATCAAAATGAGATATTGAAACTCTCGCAAGCGTATTCTAATGTGTTTGTATACGATACGGTTCCAAGTGTTGCCGATAAGTTATATGCTTTCGATTTTCTCATTATGCCATCACGATTCGAGGGCTTGGTGTTGATTTCTATTGAAGCTTCATTTGCCAGGGTGCCGGTTATTGCAGCCTTTGCACCAGGTCTGAGTGAAACCTTACCTGTGGATTGGCCTCTTAATTTTCAGTTAGATAGTGAGGAGTCATTACTCCATATTTTCAGCAAAATAAAAAATCATGAATTTGATTTGGATGCCTTAAAAAATAAGGCCTATTCATATGTATCAAAGGAGTTTTCGCAGAATGCCATGGTTGACTCATATTCAAAACTTTATTTAGAAATCAATGAATAAGACAAAAAAAATATTATTTATTCTTCATGTTCCACCTCCGGTTCACGGATCTTCAATGGTTGGTCAATCTATTGTGAAGAGTAAACTCATCAACGAATCATTCGATTGCGACTTTGTTAATTTGCTCGTATCCCGCTCTATTAATGATACAGGGAAGTGGAGCTTTATGAAAATTTTGCGATTTATTGGTATTTGGATTCATCTGATGGTGGAAATGATAAAGAAAAAACCAGAAGCTTGCTACTTGGCACTTTCTACAACTGGCTTGTCATTTTACAAAGATGTGTTGTTGGTTTTTTGGTTGCGGGTTTTCCGCATCAAACGTGTGTATCATCTCCACAACAAAGGCATTAGCAAAAGACAAACCAACAAGGTGCTCAGATTTTTTTATCAGTTTGTATTTAAAGGTGCTGATGTTATTTTACTTTCCAGCTATTTGTACAAAGATATTGAAACCTTTGTTCCTTTGTCGAGGGTGCATATTTGCCCAAATGGCATTGAAGATTCATTCACAAATTTAAAGCCACGACTTGCCAGCAGCGAAAATCCCGTGAAAATTCTGTTTTTGTCGAATCTTATTGAGTCGAAAGGAGTCACTGTTTTATTGGATGCCTGTGTTATTTTGCAAAAGAAAGGAATTAACTTTGAGTGCAATTTTGTAGGTGCGGAAGGTGACATTAATGCAATCCTGTTGGATGAAAAGGTAAAACAACACGGCATGGAGAATAAGGTGAAATACCTTGGTCGAAAATTTGGACAAGATAAACAGGCTGTGTTGGCTGATGCGGATATTTTTGCTTTTCCTACCTATTACTCTAACGAATGCTTTCCGTTGGTTCTTTTGGAAGCAATGTCCGCAAACATAGCTGTTGTTTCAACTTTCGAGGGTGGTATCCCAGATATTATTGAAGATGGCGTGACCGGCTTTTTAGTGCCACAACGTGATGCTGAGATTATGGCTGAGAAGTTAGAAGAACTGATTAAAAACCCCACATTGCGCCTGCAAATGGGAAAGGCCGGTCGGCAGAAATTTGAGACTGAATTTACCCTCGACATTTTTGAGCATAAACTGCAAGCAATTTTGCAACAAATTATAAGTAGAAAATAAGGATTCTCAACCATAAATTACAAACCTTAAAACATTAATGATACTTGTTCTGTTGTAATGTTATAATGTGTTTGTTGTAACTAAAAAAATGATAATTTTGAACAGAAATCGTTGTTGTGTTTTCGTTCATGTTCATATTCATATTTAATTCAATAAATCTGTTCATTTTACTTGTTTATATAGAACTTTGCATATGATTTCATTCGAATGTGTTAGCGGTTTACCGTTGGAATTTGAGTCTTTTCTACTAGAAAAATATGACTCTTACAAAACCACTTGTCGGTATATAGAAGTTTATTTTCCAACTTGTGATATTAACCATATGTTGGTTTATGAGGATGATGTATTTGTGGAATTACTCATATTTGCAAACAGGGGAGACACTACTACCTGCTTCAATCTTTTTGCTGATTTTGACCATCATATTGTTACTAAATTCACCCGGTTGCTTTTTGAGAAATATCCTGCTATTCGAAGGGTAAAGTTTAATGCTTCGTACAAAGATTTGGGTCTGAAAAAATCATTCCTTTTTTCTAAAGCAAATGATTATATTGTTGATTTGCCAGCCACGGTTGACGATTACTATTTGCAGCTTGGTTCTACAACACGGAAACATATAAAAAACTACAAGTCGAGATTACTGAGAGATTATCCTCACGCTAATTTCCAGTTGATAAATAGGAATGAAATTGACAATGACACCATCGACAAAATTATCCAGCTGAATGTTGACCGAATGAAATACAAGGGCATTGTACCTGGTTTAAGTAGCGACGAGAATACAAAAATTCATGCCTTTTCGCAATATTACGGTCGTTTAGCTTATATAGAAATTGATGGTGAAATTGTTGCGGGATGTATAGCTTATGCTTTGAATAAGAGGATATTCTTGCATATAATTGCACACGATAATAATCATTCGAAATACAATGTAGGGCAATTATGCTTATTCTTTCTAATCCAAAGTTCTATCGAGAGTCAACTGTCAACCTTTCATTTTTTGTGGGGCGACAATGAGTATAAAATGCGATTTGGGGCGAAACCGCATGGTTTGTATTCTTACTTTGTTTACAGATCTTATTCTGTTGATTACATACTAAATAATGCTAAGAATCTATTTATTCGGACTTTTATTCGTTTCAGAAATTCTAAATATTCTAAACCAATTAGAGATGCCGTAAAAGGATATCGAAAAAAAAAGACATAGCAAATTGAACTAATAAAAACGACGATTCTTTTTTTTTTTACACTTTAATTACAGCTCATTATGATTTTGATGGAATGTTTTTCAGGATTGCCTTTAGAATATGAGTCCTTTCTGATGGAAAAATACAGTTCGTATATAACCACATGTCGCTATATTGAAATACATTATCCCGCTCATGAAATTCATTATATGTTGGTTTACGATGATGGGAATCTGGTCGATTTGCTGGTGTTTGGAAACAAAAAAAAGATTGCGGTCTGTTTCAATGCCTTAGTTAGTCTCGATTCTGTAGTGCTTACAGAATGTTTAAAAAAGGTTTTTGAAACGTATCCGATAATTCAGCAGATTGTAATTGATGCCTCGTATTCTGAGTATATACTTGAAAAATCTATTTTGGTTTACAAATCGGATGATCAGATTTTACTTCTTCCGGCAACTGTTGATGAGTATTTGTCTGAACTTGGAGCTAAAACGCGTAAGCATTTAAAGGCTCGCAAAGCAAATCTGGAAAAGCAATTTGAAAGCGTAAATTATGTTACAAAAATAGCTGATGAAATTGATGAAAGTGTTATTGAAAAAATAGTTCAGTTTAGTCGTAGCAGAGTAAAACAGAAAGGTAGAAATTTTGGAATAGATAAAATATACACAGAAAATCTATATAAATTTTCTCGTCATTATGGGTGTGTTGTTTATTTAGAATTGGATGGTGTGATGGTGGCGGGTTGTATTTCAACCATAATAAACAAGGAGATTTTCGTACATATCATTGCTTATAATGATGATTTCTCGAAATATAATGTGGGTGAAGTCTGTATTTTCGATTTAATTCAGACTTCAATCAACAATGGACTAGTAAAATTTCATTTTTTGTGGGGATTTAATGAGTTGAAAAGAAGACTTCAGGCAAAGCAGAACATATTGTTTTCATATACTGTGTATCGAAGTTACTCATTTGATTATTTTAGCTGCAAAATTAAAGTAGCTCTTTTTGAATGGATGTATAGGTATAAAGATGCCGGTATATTTAAACCAATTAAAGCCGGTATGTCAACTTTAAGACAACGAATGAAAACGTAGATAATCGTAACTTTTATAAATTAAATATGGATAACAATACTACTTTAGCTCCTATTTGTCTTTTTGTATATTCCCGACTCTCTGAAACGAAGCAAACTGTTGAATCGTTGCAAAGAAACATGTTGGCTTCTGAAAGTCAGCTGTTTATATTTTCGGATGGAGCAAAAAGTAGTAATAGTATCGCCGACGTGGATGCTGTTCGTCGTTATATTCATACCATCACCGGCTTTGCCAATATCACTATCTATGAAAGTGATGTAAATAAGGGCTTGGCCAATTCTATTATCTCGGGAGTTACACAAATTGTCAATCGATTTGGCAGAGTAATTGTGCTGGAAGATGATTTGCTTTTATCGGGAAACTTTCTCTGTTTTATGAATGAAGCTCTTGATTTTTATGAAAATAAGAAGAAGGTGTTAAATGTGTCGGGGTACTCTTTTACACTCAACTATCCGGCCGGTTACAAATACGATGTGGCTTTTTCATTGCGCTTCGCCTCTTGGGGATGGGCTATTTGGAAAGACCGATGGGAGTTGATAGACTGGGAATTGACTGATTATAAATCCTTTCGTTGGAATGTGTTTAAGTTGCTTAAATTCTCACGTGGGGGTAGCGATCTTTGCCAGATGTTGAACAGACAGGTAAATGGGCGGGTCGACTCATGGGCTATTCGTTTTGATTATCACCATTATAAATATGATTACCTGGATGTTTTTCCGGTAGTATCAAAGGTTCAGTATAATGGTTTTAATACTGAGGCTACACACACGGTAAAAAAATGTGATACGTATGATACCTTGTTGGATAGCTCAGGCCAATCTGTGTTTTCATTTTCTGAAGATATCCGGATGGAGGCATCTGTCAGAAGGCAGTTCTACAATCATTATTCACTTTGGAGTCGCTTAAAGGATAAAATTTCGCAACTGACATGGAAAAAAAACAACTAATTATTACCACCAGTTGGGATGATGGACACGCTTTAGATCTCAGATTGGCGGAATTGCTTGATAAATATAGTATTAAGGGTACGTTTTACGTTCCGATAAACAATGCTGAGCACCCGGTTATGCTGCCTTCGGAGTTAGATGTAATAGCCGGAAGATTCGAAATCGGAGGCCATACCGTGAACCATATTTACCTCAATACACTTGGAGAGGAAGATGCAAGGTACGAAGTTGCCGAATGTAAAACGATGCTTCAGGATAGACTGGGACGGGCTGTGGATGCATTTTGTTACCCAGGTGGAAAATATTCACAACGGGATATTCGGTTGGTGAATGAAGCCGGATTTTTGTTTGGACGTACCACCAGATTGTTGCATACTTCATGTGCCATTGAGACAAAATTGATGGATACAAGTATGCAGGCTTTTCATCACAGCAGCATTACGTTGACGAAGCATTGTTTGAAAGCCGGTTTTGTACTTCCCATTGTACAGCAACTCTTTTTCTATAAAGGAAATAAAAATTTTCCATTTTTGGGCGAAGTGCTAATGAATAAAATACAAAGTAACGGAGGTGTGTTTCACTTGTGGGGTCATTCATGGGAAATTGAAGAGTTTGGACTTTGGCATGATCTGGAGCTACTGTTGAAAGCACTTGCTTTTAATCGCGAGATAGCCTATATGAACAATACCGACTGTTGGAAAGCCCTTTCAGCAAGCGCATCGTTCAAGACATAGCTTGTTAGTTATATCCTTTTTTTATTGGACTACGACTGAATTATTACACATTAAATCTATTTCTAATATTGATGATATGAAAATTCTTTTTGTATTGCATCTGCCACCTCCGGTTCATGGAGCAGCCACAGTGGGGTTGCAGATTAAAAATAGTACGATTATAAATCAGGCTTTTAGCTGCGAATACATAAATCTTGGTACATCAGTCACTATCGAGGAGATAGGGAAGAGGAGATTGGTTAAGGTATTGCGCTATTTTGCTATTCTGTGGAGGGTTTTTATAACAGTTCTTCTTCACCGACCTGATTTGTGCTATTTTTCTATGACCAGTAAATGTATGCCTTTTTATAAAGATGCATCGTTGGCATTATTAGTTAAATTGCTAGGCGTTAAGATAGTATATCATTTTCATAACAAAGGTGTTAGTGTCAATCAGGATAAGTTTATCGACAATTTATTATACCGCATGGTCTTTAATGGGTCGGAAGTGATACTACTTTCACCTCACTTGTACCCCGATATTCAAAAGTACGTTAAGAAGGAGCATGTGTATTATTGTCCCAATGGGATAAAGGATGTTGAGCATGTGCAAGGTTCAAATGCGGACGATAAGTCGGTTAGGCTATTCTTTTTATCCAACCTTATGGAGGCGAAAGGAGTGTATCTGTTGCTCGAGGCCTGTAAAATCCTAAAACAAAAGCATCTCGTTTTTCAATGCACATTTGTGGGAGGTGTTGGTGATATCGATAAACAGCAGTTTGAGTGTAAATTGCAGGAACTTCAGTTAGAAGACTGCGTACATTATGTTGGTGAGAAGTTTGGAAATGAAAAGGCCGACTTTTTCTCAACCGCTGATATTTTTGTGCATCCCACCTTAAACGATTGTTTCCCTTTGGTATTGCTTGAGGCAATGCAATACTCCTTGCCGGTAATTTCGACCTACGAAGGGGGTATTCCCGATATTGTTGACGATACGCTTACTGGCTTTCTTGTCCCCAAAAACGATATACAGGCATTGGTCGAGAAATTAGAAATCTTGATTGAAAACACTGATCTGCGATTGCAAATGGGTAGAGTTGCGCACCAGAAATTTGAAAGAGAGTTTAAGTCCGATAAATTTGAGATTCGGATGACAACTATTTTACGACAAGTGCTTAGAAATAGTTAATGGAATAATGCTTTTCAATATTTGATAGTTAAATTTAGTCGTAGCTTGTTTTTTCTCTTTTATAGAAACCTCCACATTGTGGAGGTTTTTTTTTGTTTCTATCGGAGCTTTCTCGATTCTATTGAGTTTTATAGATATTGTAATTAGTTGTGTGTATAGCTGATATAGAGTAGTATGTGTGTTGTAATGTCGTATGGGATTATGCTGGATATTATTATCTCTGATGATACACCGCAAATAGCACCATGTGCTGTCGCTCAATTTGAGGGGCAGTGCGTGGTGCTATTATAGTATAATGATAGGTTGGGAATTTAGGCGCAGTGCGACGAATCATTCGCCCTGTTTCAACTAATAAAGAAATTTGCCTTGGATGGATCGAAGTTAATGTAGTAATTAATACTGTGTTGGTTGTGCTGTGTTTGCGTAATTGTGATTTAAATTGATAGCGTGAATAAATGTAAATGTTTTGTTTAAATTTAATGTAGTAAAAATTGCTACATGTATTTTAGACTCTAATAATATAGGTTCCGATTATTAAATTCGCTTTGTTATACTTTCGTCTGATCAAATTGAGATTAAATTTATATTAAAAAATGAATTTTGTTGAAACTATTTTATTGTGTTACTGTTTATTGAATAAAGATTCACTCTTGTTTTTGAGTCGACAGTAGCTATTCAAAAATGCAACTTTAGTGTGTAAATAGATTCATCATGAACTTTTAGTTTGGCTCTAATGTTGTAATTATTACAAAAGCATCTGAGCTGAACTAGTAATATGTATAATATATATTGTAAAAAATACTACAAATAAATGTATTAAATGGAAATCACATGTCGTATACTATTGATTGAGAATGATAAAAATTATTGGTTATTAGGATGCTATAAGATTTATTTCAATAAAGAGGTGGTTGAAAAATCACTGTCGATTACAATTAAACATGAATGCTAGAACTATTTAAACGGACACTAAGAATTTTATCAACGAAAATTATTAACTGGTTTCTTTACGAGGCTCTAAACATTACCACTATGCTACAAAACTATACTATTTTTAATCAATCATTACATACGATTGAAAAGCCAAAAGCATTGATTAGTACTATTAATGCACACTCATACAACACCTTGAGTGAAGATAAAGACTTTCAAAGAGCATTGCAGTTCAGCGACGTTCTATTGCCCGACGGAATAAGCGTGGTATGGGCTATGCGCATGTTGACGGGTGTGAAACTACAAAAAATAGCAGGTGCCGATTTGTTTCACTATGAAATGGAACGCATCAATGCTAAAGGAGGTAAGTGTTTCTTTTTAGGAAGCACGGATACTATTTTACAAATGATCCGCAGTAAAGCTGCGAAAGATTATCCCAATGTTGAGGTGCACAGTTACTCTCCCCCTTACAAACCTCAATTCAGTGAAGAAGATAATCGTGAAATGATAAAGGCGGTCAATTCAGTAGAACCTGATGTTTTATTTGTGGGCATGACGGCTCCAAAGCAAGAGAAATGGTCCTTTGAGCATTTTAACGAACTAAAGGTTGGGCACGTGTGTTGTATTGGTGCGGTCTTTGATTTTTATGCAGGTACGGTAACCCGTGCACCACACTGGATGATTAATAGTGGGTTGGAGTGGGCTTACCGCCTGATAAAGGAGCCTCGTCGTATGTGGCGTAGGTATCTAATTGGTAATGTGAAGTTTGTTGCTTCTATAGTGCGGGAAAAAATGCTACTTCCTCAATCTGATTTATTGCAAAGACGTATGCAGATGAATCATTGAATTATAGGCCACAGAATAAGATTTTGTGGCTTTTATATTCAATCTATGCTTTATCTTTTTAAGGCACTAGTTTTTATGCAATATAAAATACTTTCTTATGAAATCGAATGAAACAGAACTTCGGTTCCTGTATTTAGCTTTTGACTTAGTAATCCTAAATATTGCTTTTGCCATCGCTTATTCATTAAGTCCGATACTTAGAGATTTAAATACTCACGACAAAAGCTTATATTTATTATTGCTCAATATGTCGGCAGTAATTACTTACTCTGTATTTTCAACCCGAAACCTTTATTTGCACGACGATTTTTCAAACCGTGTAAAGCGAATCACCAATCGTATCCTTATATTTGCTGCGGTAATGTATGCTTTGGCTCATTTCTTTTTGCCAAGTGGTTTCTCTCATTTGTTTTTGTTTCAATGTGCGTTGTTATTCTACGTGGGCAAACTGCTTTTTTACTATGTATTGTATGGTTACCTCAAGTTTAGCCGATCCAAGGGTATTTATGTCCATCGCGTACTTATTATAGGTATGAACGATATGAGTGATCTGTTGCGAAAGTTACTCGACAATAATCCAATGCTGGGCTATGAATTTATTGGCTATGTATCGGATAAAAAGGAAGATGATGAAAATGTGCTGGGTGAAATCCGCGAGCTGACTCAGCTTGTTTCCCATCATAAAATAGATTTCTTGTTTGTTACTTTAGCTGCTTACAATGACTTGAAAAAGAGCAAAGAATTACTTGCTTTGTGCAATAGAATAGGGGTGAGGTTGCGGTTTGTTCCCGAAAATCAATATTGGTTTAAGCCTGGCATGAATATGGAGTCGGTGGGTTCTTTGGTGGTTTTTAATCCTCAGGAAATTCCGCTGGATGATATAAATTCCCGCTTTTTTAAACGTGCTTTTGATATTGTTTTCTCGTCGTTGGTGATACTCTTTGTTATCACTTGGTTGTTCCCGCTGTTGTGTGTTCTTATTAAGTTGACATCAAAAGGGCCGGTATTCTTTAAACAAAAACGAACCGGTATCAATAACCGTACGTTTACCTGTATGAAATTCAGGACGATGCACATGAGTAATGATGCTGATGAAAAGCAGGCTACGAAGAATGATAGCCGGGTGACGGCTTTAGGTGGCTTTCTCCGGAAATCAAATCTGGACGAGTTTCCGCAATTTTTTAATGTACTTATTGGTCAGATGTCCATTGTTGGTCCTCGACCACATATGTTGAAACATACAAATCAGTATTCGGAATTGATTGATTATTACCGGGTTCGGCATTATGTAAAACCGGGCATTACCGGTTGGGCGCAAGTAAGTGGTTACAGAGGTGAAACAGATGAGTTGTGGAAGATGCAAAAGCGTGTTGAATACGACATGAGCTATCTCGAGAGTTGGACATTTTGGTGGGATCTTAGAATAGTATTTCTAACGGTGTTTGGAAAAAATTCTCGCAAAAATGCTTTTTAAATACCAGTTATAATTCTCATTTACAGGATTCTCCATTGAATAACATTGTTGTTCTTTTGGGGATTTTTGCTCGGGTTGAGTAATTGTGTTTTTACTGTGAGTCGTAGATAGACACTAGGAATGAGATATGAAATGTAGAATTAATTTAAAGATTAACTTAATATAAGAATCTTTTTTTAAATTTCAATTATCTTTGTAACCCCATCAGTTGTTTTGTAATTGCTATTTGGTTTAAATGGTGTTATTCTAAATGATTTTGTCAACGGTCTGCTGTCTCTGACTGAATTTTTGTTAGTTGATTTTTTTTTTTTTTTTTTTGATGTTGGTTGAGATATGTTTATTCTTCAGATGCCAATTATCCCCTGGTTTTTTATCATAACTGTAAGTCAAATTTATTTTTCTAACCTTATGGAATCGAACGAAACCGAATTAAAATTCCTTTATCTGGCTTTTGACCTGATAATACTGAACATTGCCATTGCCATTGTTATTGCTGTAAATCCATTCTATTGGGAGATGGATATATACAACAGAAGCTTATATCTTCTGCACGCTAATATGTCCGGTGCTATTACCTACCTTGTATTTTCAACCAAGAATCTTTATTTGCATGATGTTTTTTCGAACCGGGTGAAACGGATAAGTAAACGAATGCTGATTTTTGTTGTAGTCTCATTCATTTTTGCTCAATTGTTTTTGCCTTTCGGCTATTTTAAACTGTTTATTGTAGAATACACGGTACTTTTTTACGTTGGAAAAATAGCCTTTTATATGTTGTTATACCGTTATTTGGAATATGGGCGCACCAAAGGCTATTTTGTTCATCGTGTTTCTATCATTGGCTTAAATGATATGGCTCTTATTCTGCGTGATGTGATGGATGGAAACCCACTGCTGGGATTTGATTTTATGGGCTATGTTTCAGAGAACAAAGAGGATAATGAAGGAAGTCTGGGACATCTTGATGATCTGGAAATGATAGTGGCGAAGCATCAGATAGAGATTATTTTTGTTACACTCCCTGCTTATAACGATTTAAAAAAGCTTAAGGAGTTGTTGGCAGTTTGCAATAAGATTGGTGTAAGACTTCGTTTTGTCCCCGAAAATCAATTTTGGTTTAAGCCCAAAATGAATCTGGAATCGGTGGGATCGTTGGTGGTTTTTAATCCGCAGGAGATACCGTTGGATGGAGTGAAAGCTCGTTTTGCAAAAAGGGCATTTGATGTTGTTTTCTCATCGTTAGTCATTGTATTTGTGATTAGTTGGTTGTTCCCCATCTTGTTTTTACTTATAAAATTGAGTTCTAAGGGACCGGTATTTTTTCTTCAGCAGCGTACGGGAATCAATAACCGAACATTTAAATGCATGAAGTTTAGAAGTATGTGTATCAGCAAAGATGCTGACGAGAAACAAGCAACAAAGTGTGATAGTCGTGTGACAGCGATAGGTCGTTTTCTTCGTAAGTCCAATTTGGATGAATTTCCCCAATTCTTTAATGTGCTTATGGGTCAAATGTCGGTGGTGGGGCCACGTCCACACATGCTAAAGCATACCGACCAGTACTCTGAATTAATTGATTATTATCGGGTGCGCCATTATGTGAAGCCCGGAATTACCGGTTGGGCACAAGTAAATGGCTATAGGGGTGAAACGGATGAGTTATGGAAAATGGAAAAACGCGTGGAATATGATATGTATTACCTTGAAAATTGGGACTTCTGGTGGGATATCAAAATTATTTTCCTGACCGTATTTGGTAAACGGGCACATCAAAATGCATTCTGAATTCATTTTGCGGGACAAAACCATAAAATAAAAACGCTAATAATCTCTATTGAAGATTATTAGCGTTTCTTGCGTGGTACCACCAGGAATCGAACCGGGGACACAAGGATTTTCAGTCCTTTGCTCTACCAACTGAGCTATGGTACCTTTCGGCTTAGCGGGTGCAAATATACGGCCTTTTTTCGAATCTGCAAGGCTTGTAGTAAAAAAAGCAGAAAAAAAGTTTCAGGAATATCGAGTGGGTGGTGTTTTTTGTGCTTTAAATAGTTGTTTCTAAATAAAATACAGAAAGCTTGTTTCTCGGAAAAAAAATTCTGATCCGGAGTGTTTAGTTGACCGTGCTGTTTGAATAGGTGGGTTCTGCGTATTTCATCTCCGATAATTGTGATTCACGATCCATTTTTCATCTCCGGTCCTGCTGTATTTGGGTGAATAATGTTGGTTTGGGTCTGTTAATCATGTATTTTTACTCCTGATTTCCTACAAGCCGGTTCTTTCATTATTCGTGTTTTTTTTGTATTTTTGCGCATCAAACTAAAATTGAAGTAAATTACGAATGAATAATATCCGCAATTTCTGCATTATTGCACACATCGATCACGGCAAAAGCACGCTGGCTGACCGCTTGTTAGAATATACCAACACTGTAGCCGGAAAAGAAATGCAAGCCCAAGTGCTTGATAACATGGATCTGGAACGCGAACGTGGCATTACCATTAAAAGCCACGCCATACAAATGAGTTATAAACTCAATGGCGAAGAATATGTTTTCAATCTTATTGATACTCCGGGTCACGTCGATTTTTCGTACGAAGTATCACGCTCTATAGCTGCTTGTGAAGGTGCATTGCTTATTGTAGATGCTACGCAAGGTATTCAGGCACAGACAATATCAAATCTTTATATGGCTTTGGAACATGATTTGGAAATAATTCCGATCATGAATAAGATGGACATGGATAATGCCATGCCCGAAGAGGTGGAAGATCAAATCATTGAATTGCTTGGTTGTAAGCCGGAAGAGATTCTGCGTGCAAGTGGTAAAACGGGTATGGGCGTAAATGAGATACTGGAAGCTATCGTAAGCAGAGTACCGGCTCCGAAAGGTGATCCTGAAGCGCCCCTTCAATGTCTGATTTTCGACTCGGTATTTAATTCGTTCCGTGGTATTATTGCGTATTTCAAAATTGTAAACGGCACTATCAATAAAGGTGACCTGGTGAAATTTGTGAATACAGAGAAAGAGTATTCTGCTGAAGAGATTGGTGTTTTAAAACTGGATATGTCGCCCACCAAAACGCTGAGTGCGGGTAATGTGGGGTATATTATTTCGGGGATTAAAACGTCCAAAGAAGTAAAAGTAGGTGATACGATAACTCATGTAAAGCGCCCTTGTCCTAAAATTATTGAAGGATTCCAGGAGGTAAAACCAATGGTTTTTGCAGGAGTGTATCCTATTGATACAGATGATTTTGAAGATTTACGTGCTTCAATAGAAAAATTACAACTAAACGATGCCTCGCTTACTTTTGAAGCTGAGTCGTCGGTAGCTTTAGGTTTTGGATTCCGTTGCGGATTCCTGGGTATGTTGCACATGGAAATTATTCAGGAGCGTTTAGATCGCGAATTCGATATGAACGTTATTACTACAGTTCCCAATGTATCGTACCGGGTGTATACCAATAAGGGCAATTTGATTGAAGTTCATAATCCATCCGGTTTGCCAGATATTATGGCTATTGATCGTATCGAGGAACCTTATATCCGCGCTTCTATTATTACCCGCACCGATTATATCGGACAAATCATGTCGCTTTGTTTAGGCAAACGTGGGGAGTTGGTAAAACAAAATTATATTTCGGGAAACCGTATGGAGTTGATTTACGACTTGCCCTTGGGTGAGATTGTGTTTGATTTCTACGATCGATTGAAAAGTATCTCAAAAGGATATGCTTCGTTTGATTATCATATGAATGGCTTCCGCCCATCGAAACTGATTCGTTTGGATATTTTGCTGAATGGTGAGCCGGTAGATGCACTCTCGTGTTTAATTCACGTTGACAATGCTGTGCCGCTAGGTAAACGCATGTGCGAAAAACTAAAAGAACTTATCCCTCGTCAGCAGTTTGACATTGCCATACAAGCAGCAATTGGTGCGAAAATTATTTCGCGCGAAACCATTAAGGCAGTTCGTAAGGATGTGACTGCTAAGTGTTACGGTGGAGATATTAGTCGCAAGCGGAAACTTCTTGAAAAGCAAAAGAAAGGTAAGAAGAAGATGAAGCAAATTGGTAATGTGGAAGTGCCTCAAAAAGCATTCCTGGAAGTGTTGAAACTGGATTAAGCGGATCACTTCGATACAAAATTCGATTTGTTTTTTTGGTTTATGTTGAGATGTTATCCCGTTTTAATTGCACTCTTTGATTTTTAGTCGGCCTGAATGTTAGGACTAAATATGCAATAATTATTCATTAACGAATTAAATAAATCTTTAAAATTATTAAGGAAATTAGGCATTTGTTCATTATTTCTTAAATCTCGCCGTTTTTTGTTTTTTAATCAGAATTACTGTTTCGAAATTCAAATATATTTGTAATTTTGCGACTCAAAATTTTAATAATCAATTGCCAAAACATTATAAAATTATGCCAGAGTTAATTGGACATATTTCGCAAATCATTGGACCCGTTGTGGATGTATTCTTTGATTTGAAAGGAAATAATGAAACAAAGTTGCCTGCTATTCATGATGCGTTGAGCATCGACAGAGGCCAGGGTAAAACACTCATTGTAGAAGTACAACAACATATCGGTGAAAACACCGTGCGTACCGTTGCTATGGATTCTACCGATGGACTTCAACGCGGACTTAAAGCCACTGCAATGGGCGAACCTATTACCATGCCGGTAGGCGATCAGGTAAAAGGGCGACTAATGAATGTGATTGGCGAATCGATCGACGGTATGAAGCAGTTGGATAAGAAAGGTGCTTACCCGATTCATCGCGAACCTCCGAAATTTGAAGACTTAACTGTAAGTGAAAGTGTTCTTTCTACTGGTATTAAAGTAATTGATTTACTTGAACCTTATTCAAAAGGTGGTAAAATTGGATTGTTCGGTGGTGCAGGTGTTGGTAAAACAGTACTTATCATGGAACTTATCAATAATATTGCTAAAGGACACGATGGTTTCTCTGTGTTTGCTGGTGTAGGTGAACGTACCCGTGAAGGTAATGATTTACTCCGTGAGATGATCGACTCGGGCGTTATTCGTTACGGTGAGGAGTTCAAGAAAAGCATGGAAGAAGGCAATTGGGATTTATCAAAAATTGATTATTCGGAAGTAGAAAAATCGCAGGCAACACTCGTCTTCGGACAAATGAACGAACCTCCGGGCGCACGTTCTTCGGTAGCATTATCGGGTCTGACGGTTGCAGAATCGTTCCGCGATGCCGATGGTGGCGGACGCGATATTCTATTCTTTATCGATAATATTTTCCGTTTTACACAAGCTGGTTCTGAAGTCTCAGCTTTGCTCGGACGTATGCCATCAGCTGTAGGTTACCAACCAACACTGGCTACCGAGATGGGAACCATGCAAGAACGTATTACTTCAACAAAAAATGGTTCTATTACTTCGGTTCAAGCGGTTTATGTACCTGCTGATGACTTGACTGACCCTGCTCCGGCTACTACTTTCTCGCACTTGGATGCCACCACGGTATTAAGTCGTAAAATTGCCGAGTTAGGTATTTTCCCTGCTGTTGATCCTTTGGAGTCTACCTCGCGTATTCTTAATCCATTGGTAGTGGGTAAGGATCACTATGAAACGGCTGAGCGTGTAAAACAAATTTTACAACGTAATAAAGAGCTTCAGGATATTATTTCTATTCTTGGAATGGAAGAACTTTCGGATGAAGACCGCATAACTGTTACACGTGCCCGTAAGGTACAACGTTTCTTGTCACAACCTTTCTTTATGGCTGCTCAATTTACCGGACAACCCGGAGTTATGGTGCCAATTGCAGAAACCATTCGTGGTTTTAAAATGATTTTGGATGGCGAATTGGATGATATGCCGGAAATGGCATTCCTAAGCGTTGGAACCATTGACGATGCAATTGCCAAAGGACAAAAACTAATTGCGCAAGCAAAAAGATAAATTGGCTAAACCCCAATCAACCCCAAAAGAGAATGAAATTAGAAATTATAACCCCCGAACAAGTTTATTTTTCGGGTGAAGTTGCCTCTGTAACTTTACCGGGAAAGAATGGTAGTTTTACCGTTTGGGAAAATCACGCTCCGATTATTTCTTCGTTAGGTGCCGGAAAAATTAGTTATAAAGCTAATAATCAGGATTTCGAGCTAACTGTTGACGGCGGATTTGCTGAGGTAAATAAGAATGTAGTGACGGTTTGTCTGGAATTAATCTAAAGGAATTGTGCCAACAACAACAAAATCAATACAGTCTCTTTTCGCCCTTCTAATGGTGATATTGGGATGGGGTGGATGGTTTATCCTGCAAAAGTTTGTGCCGGAGATGAACCTGGGATGGTATCCTTACTTACCCGCAACTTTTCTTGTGTTGGGTTTGCTATTGACTACCGTTTTGGAAAATGTAGATAAAACGAACCAACGAAAGTTAGTAAATATCTACATGCTGTTGAAAATGTCGAAGTTGGCTGTTGTGTTGGCTTTTATATTGGCTTACTACGTGTTGGTAAAAGTAAATATGAAGTTGTTTTTGCTTGTATTTGCGGTTTATTACCTGCTGTATTTATTGCTTGAATTTTATGCGTTCTATATTACCGAGAAAAAAATTAAACAGAGTAAATGAGAAGATTACATAAAATAGTACTTATCCTGGTTTTATTTGTCTCTGTGATGGGGCTGAAATCATACGCCAACGAACCTGCTAAAGAAGGTGCTGCTGCAGAGGAAGTGGATGTAAAGGGGCTGATTTTGGAACACTTGGCCGATTCGTACGAGTGGCACATAACTAAAGTTGGCGAAACTGACATTGCTGTTCCCTTACCGATCATTCTTCATGGAAGTACCGGTTGGCATGTTTTTATGTCTTCGGCATTTCACGGAGGTCACGAGCATGAAGGATTTTCGATTGCTCACGAAGGTAAGTATAAAGGCAAGATAGTAGAGAAAGATGCCGCCGGCAATGAGGTGCGTCCGTTGGATATATCTATCACTAAGAATGCAGCTTCCCTGATGTTCAGTAGTGCATTGCTTATTATCATCATCATGTTTGTCACCCGATCGTACAAAAAGGGAGTATTTGAATCGAAGAAAGGCTTTGTTGGCTTTATGGAGATGTTTATTATGAACATCAATGACGATGTGATAAAACCCTGTATCGGAAAAGATTATAGAAGGTTTGCTCCTTATTTGCTTACCGTCTTCTTTTTTATATTTCTCAATAACCTGATGGGCTTGATACCTATCTTCCCGGGTGGTGCTAATGTTACAGGAAATATAGCTATCACATTTGTTTTGGCAATGTGTACGTTTATTATCGTTCAGATTTTCGGAACAAAGGAATATTGGAAAGAAGTGTTTTGGCCTGATGTTCCATTATGGCTTAAAGTGCCGATTCCTATTATGCCCGCTATCGAGTTGGTAGGTGTATTCACAAAACCTTTTGCATTGATGATTCGTCTCTTTGCAAACATCCTGGCCGGTCACTCGATTGTGTTAGGATTAACCTGTTTGGTTTTCGTAACCGTGAAACTGGGAGTTACCATGAATACCAGTATGACTGTAGTCTCTGTGCTGTTCAGCGTATTCATTAATTTGGTTGAGTTATTGGTTGCTTACATTCAGGCTTACGTTTTTACAATGCTATCGGCCGTGTTTATCGGTTTAGCCAGAGTGGAGCCACATCATTCAAACAAAGAACATAAATAAGAACACACTAAAATTCCTTAGGGAGTTTTGGGTGCAAAATGTTTAAAGAGAAAATATATAAATATAAATAATTATAAACTTGGTCTTAATGTCCATCAGCCGGTGGATGTGGGGTCATAAATAAATCAAAAAGTTATGTTACTAACAATTTTATTACAAGCAGCTGCTGGAGCAGGTTTAGCAAAATTAGGTGCAGGTTTAGGAGCAGGTCTTGCTGCTATTGGTGCAGGTTTAGGTATTGGCAGAATTGGTGGATCGGCAATGGACGGAATTGCTCGTCAACCTGAAGCTGGTGGCGACATTCGTATGGCCATGATTATTGCTGCTGCCCTTGTTGAAGGTGCTGCTTTATTTGCTATCGTAGTTTGTGGCTTTATTCTCTAAAAAAAAGACCGGGGCCTGACGTTAAGACCCGTGTCTTTATTTCTTAAATTAGTTGTCAATTTTTAATTGCCAATCGTAAATTTATACAATTATGTCATTACTATTGCCTGAAACAGGTCTCTTGTTTTGGATGTTACTTTCTTTCGGGATCGTTGCTTTCATTCTTGTCAAATTCGGTTTTCCTGTCATTATCAATATGGTGGAAAGTCGCAAAACTTACATCGATGAGTCATTGCTTATTGCCAAACAGGCATATATAGAAATGGACAAGGTGAAAGCGGCAGGTGAAGCAATTGTGGACAATGCTCGTCGTGAGCAGGTTCAAATCCTGAACGAAGCTACCCAAACGCGCGATTTGTTGATCAAAGATGCCAAGGACAGAGCACAATCAGAAGGACAAAAGATGATTGATGAAGCCAGAAAGCAAATTCTTATCGAAAAAGATGATGCTATCCGCGATATTCGTCGTCAGGTTGCCGAATTATCGGTGGACATTGCCGAACGTGTGTTGCGTGAAAAACTGGAGAAAAAAGGTGAGCAAATGGATATGATTAATCGCTTGCTTGACGAGATCAACATTTCTAAATCATAATTTGTCATGAATAATGGATTAATTGCGGCTCGCTACGCAACTGCTTTACTTGGATTTGCGAATCAAAGCAACTCCACAGTGCAGGTGTATGCCGAAGCAAAAGGAATCGTGCAAAGTTATTTTCAATTCCCCGAATTGAGAGTGGCTCTTGATAATCCTGTATTGGCACTAAGTGAAAAGCGGAAGACTATTCTGTTGGCTGCAGGTGGCGGTGTGAGTAAATCGTTTGAACGATTTATTGATGTGTTATTGGAAAATAAACGTGAAATTCATTTATTGGCAGTAGCATTGAAGTATATTGATTTATACCGCAAAGAAAACAATATCCACTCAGGAAAGCTCGTTACTGCAACGGCGGTAGAATCGGGCGTTGAGAAACGATTGTTGACAATGATGCAATCTGCCACGGGTGGAACAGTTGAAATTGAAAAGGTTATTAATCCGTCGATACTCGGTGGTTTTCAGTTGGAAGTTGATTTTGTTCGTTGGGATGCCAGTCTCCACGGCCAATTACAACGTATTAAGAACGAATATATTGAGAAAAATAAAACAATGTTGTAATTCAATTCATAATGCATTCTGCACAATGAATGATTTATAATTGTCTTTTTTGTCAGTCGATTATGAATTTCGAATTATTAATTATTAATTAAAAAAGAGATGTCTGATAATATAAAGGTAAGCGAAGTTTCCGAAATGCTTAGGTTACAACTTGAAGGAATTGACACCAGTGTTCAATTCGACGAAGTAGGAACAGTGTTGCAAGTCAGTGACGGAGTAGTTCGTATCTATGGTCTTAGAAATGCTGAAGCCAATGAGTTATTGGTTTTCGAAAACGGTATTAAAGCCATCGTAATGAACTTGGAAGAGGACAACGTAGGAGCTGTTTTACTCGGTCCAAGTAGCCAGATTAAAGAAGGCGATACGGTGAAACGAACCAAACGTGTTGCGTCTATTCAGGTGAGCGAAGCTATGCTCGGACGCGTTATCAATCCGCTGGGTGAACCATTGGATGGAAAAGGTAAAATTGAAGGCGAAATGCTGGAAATGCCTTTGGAACGTAAAGCGCCCGGTGTTATTTTCAGACAACCGGTTAATCAACCTTTGCAGACAGGCTTGAAATCTGTTGATGCAATGATTCCGATTGGTCGCGGACAACGTGAGTTGATTATTGGCGACCGTCAAACCGGTAAAACCAGTATTGCTGTTGATGCTATTATCAATCAACGATCAAATTTCGAAGCAGGTGACCCTGTTTATTGTATTTATGTAGCTATCGGACAAAAAGGTTCTACAGTAGCCTCTATCGTAAACACATTACAAGAAGCGGGCGCTATGGACTATACAGTAGTTGTGGCTGCTAATGCTGCTGAGCCTGCTGCTTTACAATATTTTGCACCATTTGCCGGTGCAGCCATTGGAGAATATTTTCGCGATACCGGTCGTCATGCTTTGGTTGTTTACGATGATTTATCGAAACAAGCCGTTGCCTATCGTGAGGTGTCGTTGATTCTTCGTCGTCCTTCAGGCCGTGAAGCCTATCCGGGTGATATTTTCTACCTTCACTCACGTTTGTTAGAGCGTGCAGCCCGTGTTATTTCACAACCTGAGGTGGCTGCGCAAATGAACGATTTACCCGATAGTTTGAAAGGAAAAGTAAAAGGGGGTGGTTCGCTTACTGCATTGCCGATTATCGAAACTCAGGCAGGTGACGTATCAGCATATATCCCGACCAATGTAATTTCGATTACCGATGGTCAGATTTTCCTTGATACTGATTTGTTTAACCAAGGTAACCGTCCGGCTATCAACGTGGGTATTTCCGTATCGCGTGTAGGTGGTAATGCTCAGATTAAAGCCATGAAAAAAGTGGCCGGAACCTTGAAAATGGATCAGGCTCAATTCCGCGAATTGGAAGCATTTACCAAATTTGGTGGCGATATGGATCCGGTAACTGCTATGACCATTGATAAAGGACAAAAAAATACTCGTTTGTTGGTACAAGCATTGCACGAGCCAATGGCTGTTGAAAAACAAGTTGCTGTGTTGTATTGTGGAACTAATGGTCTACTTTCAAATGTGCCAATTAACAAGGTTCAGGATTTTGAAAAAGAATTCCTGATGGTGCTTGAATTGTCTCACCAGGCTGATGTATTGGATGTGCTTAAGAAAGGTGTTATTAACGACGATGTAACTGCAATTATCGAAAAAGTAGCTGGCGAAGTTGCAAAACGCGTGGCAGTGAATGCATAGCAGTAAACAAATGTCAGTTTAAAGTAAAGATTGCTGGTTTGTAATTATGAATTATGAATTATCAATTATGAATTATCAATTGAATTATGGCTTCATTAAAGGAAATAAAATCACGTATTCAGTCGGTTAAGTCGACTCAGAAGATTACATCTGCTATGAAGATGGTGTCTTCGGCTAAACTGCGTAAGGCGCAAAAGACTATAGAGAATTTTTTCCCTTATGAACAGCGATTGAATGGACTATTGAATAGTTTTTTGAGTTCCGATACCGAAAGTACAACAGTGTTTGCTGAGGTTCGGGAAGTTAAGCGTGTAGCTATTGTGGTTTTTGCATCTAACTCAAGTCTTTGTGGTGGATATAATTCGAATGTAGTCAAACGATTGTCGCAAACTCTTGAGCAGTATCGTCAGTTAGGTCATGAGCATGTCTTGGTTTTTCCGGTAGGCAAAAAGGTTGCCAAAGCGAGTCATAAGCTAGGTTTTGAGCCTCATGCCAATTATGAATCGATGGCAGATAAACCAACTTATGCTGAGGCACTTGATTTAGCCGATAATTTGATGCATTTGTTTTTGAATAAAGATATTGATAAAGTTGAGTTGATTTATCACCACTTCAAAAGTAAAAGTTCGCAGGTACTTGTTTCTGAAACTCTTTTGCCTATTCAGTTGGCTACACCAACAACGGGAACTGTTGCTCTCGATTATATTGTTGAGCCGGACAGAGTCACTTTGATGGAAGAATTAATCCCGAAGGTGTTACGATTGAAAATATACACCGCTTTACTTGATGCTAATGCTTCTGAACATGCAGCGCGTACTATGGCTATGCAGATAGCCACTGACAACGCTGATGATATTCTACAAGAACTATCATTACTTTACAATAAATCCCGTCAGCAGGCTATTACGAATGAATTACTCGACATTTTGGGTGGGTCGTTTAAATAAGCATAAATATAATTATAATGAAATCCGTCGATTGATAAATCGACGGATTTTTTTTGTCCAAACCTACAGTTTATTATGGATCAATGGTTGAATCAATATGATATATTCACGAACGGATTGTATATTTTTTGATTGCTGTTTTATAGATAGTTACTATATAAATGTAATTGTAAATTTAAACGAAGGATATGGACTGAATTTGTTTTTTATTTTAGTATTTTTGCTCTCCTATTATCGACCTTATATAAAATGCTAAATTGAATTATGAAGAAACGCACAATAATCTTTTCGTTTTGTATACTTTCTACTTTGTTTGTGCAAGTTGCTGCTCAAACAGGAACTTTCTACTCGACAGATAGAGAATTGTCTAATAGTCTGATAAATACAATCTATCAGGACAGACGTAATTATATTTGGATAGCCACTGAAGACGGATTAAACAGGTTTGATGGGGTGAAATTTACGATTTATAAAAATATAAAAGGTAATCCTAAAACCTTAAAAAATAATTACGTTCGCACACTTTTTGAAGATTCAATGGGACGCTTTTGGGTGGGGTGTATCAATGGATTGATGCTTTACAACAGAGCTGAAGATACTTTTGAAGAAGTAAATATTACAAAAGCTGGGGTTAGTATTGAACCGCATATTAGTTCAATTATCGAAAGCAATACTCACCAAATATGGATAACTACCGAGCAAGGTATAATAATTATCAACCCTAATAATGAAAAGTCTCAGGTTGATACCAACTTCTCAAAATTGTTGTCCAGTAATTCTTTGGTAGCTGTATTTCAAGACTCAAGACATGATTTTTGGATTTTGTCCGATGATCAGGGCTTGAACAGATACTCTCCTGCAACAAGAAAACTTACAAAATACAGCTCTCCTGGTAAGATTGGAAGCAATCTTACCTCGGCTATCTGCGAAGACCACAAAGGTACTATTTTCGTGGGTACACTTACTTCGGGTCTTTTTAGCTTTAATAGAACCACCAATCGGTTCGATCAAATTGTATATCCAAAATCGCCGCAGGGCTTACCTATTAAATGCTTATTTGTGGATAAGCAAAAGCACTTATTGGTGGGAACTGATGGTATGGGTATGAAGATATACAATGAAAAAACGAATATGCTGCAGGATCTCGAAATGCAATCCTCATTATTCGACTTCTCGAGGATGAAAGTACACTCTATCCTGCAGGATAATGCGGGAAATTTGTGGACCGGTATTTTCCAAAAGGGCGTTTACTTTGCTCCAAACAATCCAAATAAATTCTCAATTCTTGGATATAAATCATTCAATAGAAATGTGATAGGTTCCAGTTGCGTTATGTCAATTCTAAAAGACAATGATAATGTCGTTTGGGTTGGTACGGATAATGATGGGATTTATGGTGTGGATAAAGGAGGAGCTGTAAAGCATTATTCGCGGAGTACACCCAATTCTGTGTCAAGTACCATTATGTGCATGTTTCAGGATAGCAATAAAGACATTTGGTTGGGTTCCTACCTGAATGGACTTTCTAAGTTCAATAAAAATAGTGGTACTTGTACTTACTACAATCAGATTTCTCCAAGTATAGGAAATAGTTTTCTGAGCAACAAAATAATGTGTATCAACGAGGATAGACAAAAGAATCTGTGGATAGGGACGAACGGTGCCGGTTTATATTCTTTTGATTTGAAATCGCTAACCTATAAAAAACATTACGCACTTGATGGTGGACACGATGGGAAATTGCTAAACGATGGTATTAACTGCGTATTACAGGATCGTGATGGATTTATTTGGATTGGCACATTTAAAGGTGTGTGTAAGATTAACCCGCAAAACAATAAAATTGAGAATATTACTAACAAAAACGGAATATTGCCGGGATATATTGTGTATGCAATGGCAGAAGATCATAAAGGTAATATATGGATAGGTACCACTGAAGGACTGGCATGCTATGACAAGAAAACGAAGCAATCCAGAATATATACCATGTCTGATGGGCTACCCAGCAATGTTATTTGTGGTATTTTGGAAGATGGTAAGGGAAATATCTGGCTAAGTACTCACTTTGGTATTTCAAAGTTAATAGTATCTGAAAACAAGTTTGTCAATCATTACGCTTTTGATGGCTTGCAAGGGAATGAGTTTTCGAAAGGAGCTGTTTTTCATGCTACGGATGGTGAAATGTTTTTCGGAGGTATTAGTGGTGTGAGTAGTTTCTATCCACAGCAGATTAATGACTTGAGGAAACAGCTTAAAGTTTATCTTACAGAATTGTCCATTTTAGATGTGCCAATTAAAAAAGGGCAGAAATCAGGAGGGAAAGAGATCATTGACCGTTTTATTTCTGATGTAAATACAATTAATCTGAGCTACAAAGATAATATGTTTAGTCTGGAGTTTTCCACTTTTGATTTTGGAAATTCTGAACGTGTGTATTATCGTTATAAAATGGAAGGGCTTAATTCTCAATGGCTAAACACAGAGCAGGGAGTTAATAGAATAAATTTCACCAATATAAGTTATGGTACCTATAAGCTTAAAGTAATGGCTTATGTGCATGATAATATGTCACCTGAAAAGGAAATTACGATTATTATTTCTCCGCCCTGGTACTTGTCGGGGTTTGCCAAGTTGATGTACTTCATCCTTTTTGGATTGTTTGTCTGGGCTGTGTCACGCTATACTTTGAATCAGTTGAAGCACAAGCAGGAAATGATGAAACGTGAACACGCTGAGCAAATTAACGAGGCGAAATTGCAATTTTTCATTAATATCTCTCACGAAATCAGAACTCCAATGACTTTGATTCTAAGTCCACTGGAGAAACTGATATCAGAAAAAAATGACTCTGATAAACAAAAGGTTTATCAGATGATGTACCGCAATTCGCAGCGAATTCTTCGGTTGATCAACCAATTGATGGATATTAGAAAGATTGATAAAGGTCTGATGTTTGTAAAATTCACCGAGACTGATTTGATTGGATTTATAGATGATTTGATGCAAACCTTCGAATACTTAGCCAATAAGCGTCATATAGATTTTATATTTGAGCATCCGAAGGCTCCTCTAAATGTCTGGATTGACCAAAATAATTTTGATAAAGTACTGTTGAATATTCTTTCAAATGCATTTAAGTTTACCCCAGATAATGGAAAAATTACGGTATTCCTGCGTACAGGAGTAGATGAAAATGAAGAAGGACCGTTGCATAATTATTTCGAAATTGTTGTTTCAGATACAGGGATTGGTATTGAAGAAAATAAGATAGAAAAGATTTTTGAACGTTTTTATCAGATTGACAACGATCAAACGAAATCGAATTTTGGAACCGGTATCGGATTGCACCTGGCTCAGTCTTTGGTGAAACTGCAACATGGAGTCCTTTCAGCACGAAACAAAAATGATGGTAAGGGTAGCGAGTTTATTGTTCGTTTGCCTATGGGTCAAGAACATTTGACTGAGTTGGAGTTGGCCACAAATACAAATTCGCAATCAACGACGGCAATCGATTTGACACCTCAAAACATACAAACGTATGATGAATTAGTTAATACAGATCCAGCTAAAATAAGGCCGAAAACAAATTATAGGGTGTTGATAGTAGAGGATGAAGATGAAATTCGACAATATATTAGACGGGAGCTTTCGGATACTTATAAAATATTCGAATGTGCGAACGGAAAGGATGCTTTGGATTTTATTCTGAGCGAGAAGCCGAATTTAGTTATTAGCGACGTGATGATGCCTGAAATGGATGGTATTACGTTGTGTAAGAAACTTAAATCGAACATAAACATAAACCATATCCCGATTATCCTTCTCACAGCAAAGGCTACTGACGAGGATAAAGCGGAAAGTTATGACATTGGAGCCGATGCCTATATCTCTAAACCTTTTAATATAAGTCTGCTTAAAAAGCGAGTGGCAAATTTGATTGAGAACAGAGAACGGCTTGAAGTGAAGCCTTCCGATACGGCAGAAAATAAACAGTTGATAAAACCTATTACGCTACGTTCGTCCGATCAGATCTTATTGGAGAAAATTATTAAAATTATAAACGAGAATATAGCAGATTCGGATTTAAATGTGGAAATGCTCGCTTCTGGTGTAGGTATGAGTCGTGTTCACATGCATCGCAAGCTGAAAGAGCTGACAAATCAGTCGGCGCGTGATTTTATCAGATCAATACGCTTAAAGCAAGCTGCTGAGTTACTCTCAACTAAGAAAATAGGTATATCGGAACTGGCCTATGCACTGGGCTTTTCTAATCTGTCGCATTTTTCCAATTCATTTCATGAGTTTTATGGAATGTCGCCTAAAGAATATGCCCAAAAACATTCATCGAAAGAGTAGGAGCATAGTTATGTATAGCAAAAAAGAAAGGAAAATGATATATTCATTTTCCTTTCTTTTTTGCTATACATATTACCTGTCAATATTTTAATCCAAGAATAATCGTAGTTATACCTGCAACTACAAAACTCTTTCAATTTCTATATGGCAGCAGTGTAAATGCATTCTCATCGAACCAAAGAGATGTGGTTCTGGGAGAGTAATGCAGAGAAATGCTTCTTGATGTAACCGACAGAAAAGTTTATGTTACTAATAGCTCATTAATGTTACCTATACTCAACTATATGAAACCCGTATTTTTGAGGTGTTTTTTTTAATATGTAAGTTTGTATATGAAAATTGCAGGGAATGCAGACACCTATATTTCCATTGAGTGATGTCGCAAATGCAGATAAGTAGCTTCTAGTTGATAGTATAGTTGTTAAATCAGCTCCGTTCACTTTCCGATTTATGGAAGCACGATAATATGTGCGTCTCGGGATATTCCAAATTCGGAATTATAACAGGAATGTTGTTGGTGAATCTCAGGTTTACGATTAGTCTGAGTTTGGAAGTACTATTGAGTTGCATTGAATTGTTCGTCATGATTTAGAGATTAATTAAAACAAATATAAATAATTGAATATGAAATTACCTTCACAAAAAATCTCAGTGTTAGAAAAGGTTGGATACAGTCTGGGGGATTTGGCCGCCAATCTGGTTTTTCAAACCCTAATTACTTATTTAGCCTATTTCTATACCGATATTTATGGCCTTAAAAGTACCGATGCCTCAATAATAATGCTTGTAGTGGGCTTGATAGCAGCATTCGGTTTTAATCCCATAATTGGCGTCTTGGCTGACAGAACAAAAACTAAATGGGGAAAATTTCGGCCATGGATTCTGTACACAGCTGTTCCTTTAGGCGTTGTAGCACTTCTTGCTTTTTCAACACCAAATTTCGCATATAAAGGAAAACTTATTTACGCCGCTGTAACTTATTCTCTTTTGTTGTTATTGTATGCTTCAAGTAACTTGCCTTATTCAGCATTGAGCGGTGTAATTACCGGCGATATGAGCGAGAGAAACAGTATTTCTTCTTACCGCTTTGTGGCGGTAATGTTTGCCCAATTTTTTGTACAGGTATTTATGTTACCCATTATTGAATATGCCGGCCATGGCGATAAGGCGGTTGGGATTGAGTCGGTGATGACGTGGATGGCAATTGTTGGCACTGTGATGCTATTGATCACATTTTTCACCACCAAAGAACGTATCGTCCCCACTATTGAACAAGAATCATCAATAAAAGATGACTTATTGGATTTGGTAAAGAACAAGCCTTGGTTGATAATGCTTGGATTGACTATTCTGGTGTTCATTACTCTTTCGATGAAAGGTAGTTCATATGTGTACTATTTTAATAATTATGTAGATAAGGCTGCTTTGGCAAGTTTTATTAGCCCCGTTCTTACAGGATTGTCTAGTATAGGAGTTAACTTCTTTGGTTCTGATCCTGTTGCTGCAGGTTTTGGTTTATTCAATGCAGGTGGTATCATATTTATGATTGTAGGTATTTCATTATCGAAAGGACTTGCGGATAAATATGGTAAACGAGACGTTTATAAATACGGTTTGTTGGTTGCAACATTCTTTATTTTCGACTTTTTCTTTTTCAAACCGGATAATGTGCTCTTAATGTTTGGTTCACAAATCTTACATGGATTTTCGTATGGTATTACCATTCCGATTCTTTGGGCCATGATTGCGGATGTTGCAGATTATTCTGAATGGAAAACTAACCGCAGAGCAACAGCAATTATTTTTTCAGCAATGATGGTTGGTCTAAAAGCCGGCCTTTCAATTGGTGGGGCTTTAGTTACCTGGATTTTGGGTTTATATGGATATATTTCTAAAGAGGGTGCAGTTGTAGGGCACGCAACTATTCAACCTGCGTCGGTTGCCGATGGCGCGAAATTACTGGTGAGTATATTTCCGTCCATCACATTTCTTATCGGTGTAAGTTTACTGTTTTTCTACACCATCGATAAAAAAATGGAAATAAAGATTGAAGCTGAACTGAAAGCACGTAGAGGTGATCAGAAATAATCAAGGTGAACTTAATTGAATTTTACAAAAACACAAATAACTATATTTAGATATGAAGATCAAGATTATTTTCGGAATTACAGCTATAGTTCTTCTTGCATCTGTTGATGCAATGGCTCAAAAGACATTAGCTACAGCTACTAAAGGTAAATTTCTCTTTGGTGTAGCGATCAATATGCAACAAGTGAATGGCGTTAACCCAAAAGAATCAGAGCTTATTGCCAAAGAATTCAGTGCTATTGTTGCAGAAAATTGTATGAAACCACAGCCTACCCATCCTGAAGAGAATATCTATAACTGGGCTGATGCAGATAAATTTGTAACCTTTGGCGAAAAAAACAAACAGGTGGTAACCGGTCATTGTCTTATCTGGCATTCGCAGATCGGTAGATGGATGTTTGTTGATGAAAACGGCAAAGACGTATCGCCCGAAATTTTAAAAGAACGTATGCGTCAGCACATTTATGCAGTTGTGAGTCGCTACAAAGGTCGTGTAAAAGGGTGGGATGTCGTTAACGAAGCTTTTGAAGACAACGGAACCTACCGTCAAAGTAAATTTTATAAGATTTTGGGCAAAGATTTTATAAAATACGCTTTCCAGTTCGCACATGAAGCTGATCCTAATGCTGAGTTATATTATAACGATTATAATGTAGAAACACCCTCTAAATGCGATGCAATTGTCACACTGGTAAAGGAACTTAAGGATGCAGGCTGCAAAATCGATGCTGTTGGTTCTCAATCACACATGCATATGACCGGACCTACGCTCGAAGCTACAGAAGCCAGCTTTCAAAAGCTAAAGGCAGCCGGTGTACATATTCTTATCACAGAATGGGACATTTCCATCCTTCCAAGTCCTTACGATGGGGCAAATGTTTCTGCTAACTTTGCTTATTCAAAGGAAATGGATCCTTATCGTGACGGAGTACCTAACTCAATACAACAAAAATGGAATAAACGTGTACTGGATATGTTTGGACTGTTTCTTAAATACAATGATGTCGTTGATAGGGTTACAGTTTGGGGGTTGAACGATGCCGGAACTTGGTTAAATGGATTTCCAATTCGAGGAAGAAAGGATTATCCTGTTCTTTTTGACCGAGAAAATAACCGCAAATCAGTTGTTGATGATATGATAATAATGGCAAACAAATACAAATCAAAAAAATGAAAACACCAAGATATTTAGTCCCAAATCTTTATACTGCCGATCCGGCAGTACATGTTTTTAACGGTAAAATATTTATTTACCCTTCACACGATGTGGAATCCGGTATTCCTGAAAACGATAACGGCGATCATTTTGATATGCGTGACTACCATGTGTTTTCGATGGAGAGCATCGACGGAGAAGTAACCGACCATGGTGTTGTACTCGATGTTAAGAGTATTCCATGGGCGGGTCGTCAGCTTTGGGATAGTGATGCAGCACACAAAGACGGGAAGTATTATATCTACTTCTCGCTTAAGGATAGAAACGATGTATTCCACATTGGAGTTGCTGTGAGCGACCGTCCCGAAGGACCATTTGTAGCAGAAGACAGTCCGATAAAAGGAAGTTATTCTATCGACCCATGCGTTTTCGAAGAGGAAGACGGAAGTCACTACATGTATTTTGGCGGTTTATGGGGCGGACAGCTTCAACGTTACCGTGACAATAAAGCCATTGAATGTGGACATGAACCGGCAGATGATGAACCGGCGTTGTGCTCCAAAGTTGTAAAAATAAGCAACAATATGCTTGAATTTGCCGAAGAACCAACCGATTTACTTATCCTGGACGAGAACGGTGAACCGTTGAAAGCCGGTGATCATGACCGTCGCTTTTTCGAAGCTTCGTGGATGCATAAATACAACGGCAAATACTACTTTTCTTATTCTACCGGTGACACCCATTTACTGTGTTATGCAATCGGCGATAATCCCTACGGTCCTTTCACGTATCAGGGAATTATTCTCACACCAGTTGTGGGTTGGACTACTCACCACTGTATTGCCGAAATCGCCGGTAAATGGTATCTCTTCCATCATGATAGTGTGCCATCGGGTGGTCGCACCTGGTTGCGTAGCCTGAAAGTAGTAGAACTTGAATACAACAGCGATGGTACGATTAAAACTATTGATGGACTAACGAAATAATATTTGGAATCATGCTATAAACAAATTTCTCTTCGTTAGAGATTGTCTGGCGAGAGTATTGGTTTGTCATTTTTCGTTTTAATTACTAACTATCCCATGTCTGTATAAAATCAGGGATGGGATTGTTATTTATAGCTGTATTATTCTACAACGCTTTAATGAATGTACAAGGGTTGAATGCCTTTTTCTTAGGTTAGATTAAAGAGAGAGATTTAGAGATTATACCTAAGTGATAATCAATAATAATTGAATTATTGACTCATTTGTATTTCAAACGATGAGTATATATCATACACCATTTTTTGAAAGTTGGCAACTACTTTTAACTCCCGTTCCTAGCCATTAAAAGTCTAATGTTGTTTAATGGTTCCATTTATGGTTCATCGCTGATGTGTTTTGATAAATGGAATTGATTGTTAGAACTCAATATTGTTATTTTAGAGCAGTTTATTTTGAAATGTATTCAAAATAAACGACTTATGTGTGGTTTTTTGTTTCTGTTCAGAATGCACTATTTCTTGAAAATTGAACCGTTGATTTCTAAATATAGATGAAATGTAACAAAAAGAAAAATTTTTGTTACAAAATCAGGGATGATGTAACGAGCGTGCAACAATATGATATGTGCGAGTCGTACTGCTATTTTTATAAATTGTATGTTTGTAAAGGGGAAAATCAATATTTAATAACTAAATTTTTATTTTGTATGAAAACATAAAGGCATGTATGCAATTTTTAAACAAAAAGTATTATAAACAATTTAATAAAAATGAAAACTAATCATGAAAATCACGAAAACTATTAGGCTAATTTGCCTATTAATCTTTCTAGTTCCGCTGGGTGCATTTGCACAGTCAGTTTCCGTAAAAGGAATTGTAAAAGACGCAAAGGGAGAGCCCTTAATTGGCGTTAATGTAATAGAGGTTGGATCCAGTGTTGGAACTATAACTGACATTAATGGATCCTTCACATTGAAAGTGTCTCCAACAGCTAAACTAAAAGTTTCCTATCTAGGATACCAAACTGCCATATTAGAAGTTGGTGGAAAAACGAATCTTAGTGTAGTACTTCAAGATGACAATAAATTGTTGGAAGAAGTCGTAGTTGTTGGTTATGGAACCCAACGAAAAGAAGCTGTAACAGGTTCTGTGGCCTCAGTAAAAGGAGACATAATGCGCGAAGTTCCTGCGGCAAATATTACACAAGCTTTGCAAGGACGTGTTGCAGGGGTGGATATGGCGCAGACTTCTACTAAGCCAGGTGCCACTATGCAAATCCGTATTCGTGGTACACGCTCGATAAATGCCAGCAATGATCCATTAATTGTGCTCGACGGTATACCTTTTGCAGGAACAATTGCAGATATTAGCACAGATGACATTAAGAGCGTTGATATTTTGAAAGATGCATCAGCAACTGCTATTTACGGATCACGTGGTGCTAATGGTGTTATTTTAATTTCTACTAATAAAGGAAACAAAGGGCAGAAACCACAAGTGTCATATAATGCATATTATGCCCAAAAAGATGCGATAAAATACCCCATGATGAATGCTGCCGAATTTGCAGCACTCAGAATAAGAGCTAAATTATACACCACACCTGGTGTTGACGAGCCTGCTACGTTAAATACTGACAATTCAGTAAAATCTTATGATGGTAGTACCAATTGGCAAGATCTGTTTTTAAAAACTGGTGTTGTAACGAGTCACGACTTAGGCGTTTCCGGTGGCAACGAAAAGGGTAGCTATAAATTTGGGGCTGGTTATTACAGAGACGAAGCCGTAATACCAGGTTCGAACTATACCCGTTATTCTATACGTGCTTCCCTTGATCAGGAAGTAGGTAAATATTTCCGCATTGGTTTTACTTCAAATAACAATTATAATATTACAAATGGTGCTAGCATGGGCATGTATGCTGTTTTAAATTCATCACCACTTGCTAATCCTTATAACACCGATGGTACGTTAAAAAGAACAATAACTGTAACCGGTGGAGATCAAAGCTGGGTATATACGAAAAGTTCAGTAGAAGCATTAGGTGACAAATGGGCAGATAAAAGTAAAGCATTTGGATCCTATAATTCAGCGTATGCTGAAATGAAAATTCCGGGTGTAGAAGGTTTAAAGGCTCGCGTAAACTTAGGAGGTAACTTCCGTATGAGTAACGGTGGTAGCTATACCGGAGTTGGAGTATTTAGCACTACATTAGATAATCCAAGCACAGCTTCAATAAGTAATTCCCTTACTACCAATTGGGCCGTTGAAAATCTGTTGTCATATGATCGGGTTTTTGCTGAAAAACACAAAGTAAATGCTGTTGCCATGTATTCTGCAGAGGAAAGTATGTACAATAGCTCATCCATTTCGAGAAGGAATATTGCCGGTGACAATTTCCAATACTTCAATCTTGGTCGTTCTTCTACAAGTAATAATGATGATATAACTATTAATCCCGACTATCAGGGCTATGCGAAAAGTGGTTTGCAGTCGTATATGGGTCGTGTAATGTATTCTTACGATGATCGATACATGATCAGTGGTACTATTCGTTCTGATGCTTCATCGCGATTGGCTCCAGGGCATCAATGGCACACTTATCCTGCACTATCTCTGGGATGGAATATCAACAAAGAATCATTTATGAAGGATTTGACTTGGATAGATAATTTGAAACTACGTGCAGGTTATGGACAAACTTCTAATCAATCTGTTAGTGAGTATGCTACTCTTGGACTTTTAAGTACTCGACCTTATAACTTCGGTGCTTCAAACGCTACCGGATATTATGTATCCACTTTACCTAACCCTAATTTAGGTTGGGAGTACTCAATTACAAAGAACTTTGGGCTGGATTTCTCTATTTTTAAAAATCGGTTGTCAGGTACTGTAGAATACTATACAACTGATACGAAAGACCTTCTTTTAAGTGTAACCATGCCTCCAACCTCTGGTGTAGGAAGCTATATGGGAAATGTAGGGGCAACACAAAATAAAGGATTTGAACTTTCACTTAATGGCGTGATTTTGGATAACCTTAATGGTTGGACATGGGAAGCTGGTGTAAATGTGTATAGCAATAAAAATAAGCTGGTTAGCCTCGCTTCGGGTGAAGATGATAGGAAGAGTGACTGGTTGTTTAAGGGTCATCCACTAAATGTGATCTATGATTATCAAAGAGTTGGACTTTATCAAACAGATGCGGAAGCTAAACTTTATGAAGGACCAGCAGGAAAAGCCGGTATGATTAAAGTGCTTTATACAGGGACATACAATACAGATGGTACACCTACCAGATTCATTGGAGAGGCTGATCAACAAGTAATTGACTGTGAACCTAGCTTTCAGGGTGGTTTCAATACACGTGTAGCTTATAAAGGATTTGACCTTAGCGTAGTGGGAACTTTCCAAAATGGTGGTATTCTGAACAGTACACTTTATGGATCTAATGGTTACTTGAATTTAGAAAGTGGTCGTGGTGGAAACATTAAAATAGACTATTGGACAGAGAATAATACTGGAGCTAAGTATCCTGATCCTAACGGTCCTAAGAATAGTAATAATCCAAAATATGGTTCTACCTCTGGTTACTTTGATGCTTCGTATATGAAAATTAGAACTATAACATTAGGCTATAATTTTAATCAGAAATGGATAAAGGCAGCTGGTCTTACTAAGTTGCGTCTTTATGCTACAGCCCAAAATCCATTTGTGTTCTTCTCTCCTTACCACAGTGAGTCAGGTTTGGATCCGGAAACAAACTCGTATGCTAACGATGGTTCAAATATGGCCGTATCGTACGCTTCAAACCTAAGACGTGTACTTACAGTAGGCTATAACACACCTTCAACTCATAATTATGTAGTGGGTATTAATGTAACATTTTAAAATCAATAAAGATGAAACGTATAAATATTAACAAATGTATAGGAACAGCTTTACTGACCTTGTTCTTGATGGGATGTTCTGACCTTTTGGTCGAAAATCCGCGCGGAAACTTTACTCCGGATTATTTTAAAACCAAACAAGGTGTTGAAGGAGGAATCACGTCGATGTATGGTCACTTGCGCTATATGTATGGTAACGGCTACTTTTTAAATGCCAATCAGATTAGTACAGATGAATCAACATGGGGTCAGAATTCCGATGGAAATGTGTTAAATCTTGACTTCTCAGGTGTAGGGACTATTGATCCTAGCACTAGCAATACGAATCTAATTTGGGGTAATACATTCCCCAATATTAATACATGTAGTGGAGTAATTGAAAATGGGGTTGCAGCAGGTGTTTCAGATGCACTCATTGCAGAAGCAAGATTCTTTCGTGCATTTGACTACTTTTTGCTCGTGCAAAATTTTGGTGGAGTGCCTTTAGATTTGGGTGCAGGTGAATTAAAGTTCAATTCTTCAACTTCAAGAGCATCTGTTCGTAATACTGTGCCGGAAGTATACACAAAAGCGATATTTCCGGATTTAGTGAAAGCAATCAATGATTTGACCGCAACAGGACGTACTTCAATAACAGGAGGTGTCTCTAAAACTGTTGCTCGCTTGTTTCTAGCTAAAGCTTACCTTACATATGCATGGTGGTTAGAAAATCCGAATAATGTGCCTACTTATCCAACTGTTCCAAGCCCCAGAACAGATCCAGATGGCAAAACTGCCGCTCAGTATTATCAGCTGGCATATACTACCGCAACTGCAGCTATTGCAGATCCGGGACCATTTGGACTGTTGGCAACATATTATGATGTTAACCTTGGAACAAACGATCGCAACAAAGAAACTTTGCTTTATGCAGATCATACGCAAACAAGCACATTATATAATGGTGGAGATATAGGTTACAGTGGTGGAGGATTTGGTACTGATAATTTCGCTAGTTGGTTTGAGCAATTCAACTATACTAATATTACCAGTTCAAAAAGTAGTACTACTTGGACTGCTGGAAACTCAGTTCAACGCGAAGCAGTACAGGCTTTAGGACGCCCTTGGACTATGTTAGCACCTCCTCATGGTGTGTTTACAAGCACCTTTGCAGACAAGACAAATGATTCTCGTTACGACGGTACTTTTGTTACTGTATATCGTGGCAACTGGACTAAAGGTAGTATTTCACAACCTACTTTATATAATGCCAATTTTATGCCGGTTGTCATAGGAGATCCAATCTTATCTTTCTTAGACACTAATGTAGCTGGAATTGATTATTCAAATTCGGTATATAAAAGTACAATTGGTGCAGGTGTGTTGCCAGGAAGAGCTGATTTTGTAATGGCACCGAATGCAATAAGTCGGATTTGCTACCCTGGGGTTTGGAAATTTGGTCCTTATCGTACCGATAATGGTACAGGGCTAGGATCTCCAAATGGTAGTAGTACCCGTCCTTTTCCTGTAGCTAAATTTTCAGAGCTATTCTTTATTGCCGCAGAAGCTGCCGTAAAAGGAGCCACTACAACAGCTGTAACTGGAACGTATGCAAATGATGGTAGTGCAAAAGGGTTGATTAATGTAATTCGCGCACGTGCTGGAAAATGGCGCTTTAGCAATGCTGGAAATGCGGCTAAGGTTCAGGATAATAGCGCAGTTATGATAGCAGCTACACCGACGACAATAGATATTAACTATATATTGGCAGAACGGTCACGTGAATATTATGGTGAGGGGTATCGTTGGTTAGATTTAGTTCGTACTCAAAAATGGGAGGAACTTTCGAGCTCATTTGTAATTTGCGGAAACTCAAGTACTAAGAGTAACTGGAATTTACATGTACCAGAAACTTTTACACGTACGATAGACAAGAAATATTATCTTCGTCCTATTCCTACAAGTCAAATTAAGTCAATGGATATGACTGCTGAAGAAAAAGCAGCTTATCAAAATCCGGCATATCAATGATCAATGATTAATTCTTAATTCTTGATAAAATAAATATGATGTTTTAAATAAATATGGCTGATTGGGATTCGTAAATAATCTCATCCTAGTCGGCCATATTTACCTAAAAATTGGGCATTACATATCTGAATATTTCAAATGATTAACGGTGTATAATTCAGTAAAATAATTTGTATCTTTGAATCAAAATAAGGTGTGATAATGTTAAGTAGTAAATTAAGAAATAAAGGTTGTGTCGGCTTGTTCGACAAAGAAGATACAAGCAATAAACTATCTAAACTAGGTAATCCTTTAGAGATACTTTACACAGTTATTGTTTTTTGAGGTATTTATCCCTGAATTAGAGTTGTCAATGCTCAATCACAACAAAAAAAAGAATCTATACTCGTGGTAATTGTTGAAAATTGAATAATGGAGCCTCTGAGTTTTTTATGTATTAAAAATACCCGATAATTAAGCCTACGAAATTCTTAGATGTTAAGAATATTCAACGATGAAGCTTCTGAGTTCCTTGGATGTTAAAAATATTCGATAATTAAGCCTCAAAGTTTCTTATATATTAAAGATATTGCAGTTTTTTTGTTGACAAAAATTCAAACAACTATTATTATTCGTTAAACACCAGCTTACAAAGCTGGCACCCTTGATGAATAATTACTTTATACAAAGGACTTTATTAACCCAAATATTAATTAAAAAACACAAACTGAATGATTGCAATTGTAAATCTTGCGTTGTTTCCAAGCAACGAACTGCTCACCTTTGCAAAAGGAACTATTTCACTCTCCACGGCAAAAAGAGCACAATTACCTGGTATTGCTCCTTTTTTGGACAATGTAAGTCAAAAATGTGATAACTTTCGGAGTGCACTCGAGCGAGAATCTAAAAATCCGCTTATCAAGTTGCAATCAGAAAAAAATGATGATCTAAGCGATAGTTTTATCGCTTTTCGCAAACAATGCGAATCGGCTTCAACACGTCGCAGAGAAGGTTGGAGTCCGGCTGCCGAAGCATTGCTGGCAGTAATCCGTAAGCATGGCTGGAGTGCCCACAACATGGGATATAAAGCAAAAACAGCTGCCATTACCAACATCACATCCGAAATAAGGGCCAAATACCCTGCAGAATTAGCTATGATTTTAGGCCTCGAATGGTTGGAAGAACTGGAAATGGCTGAAGCCGCTTTCGAAGCAATTGCCAAACAAGTAGTGGAAGTAGCCTCGGCCAATCACGAACCTGTGGTTGCCGACACACGCCCCGAACTGATAACAGCACTCAAAGCATTGTTCCAGACAGTAAGCCTGCAACAGATTTCGGCTCCATCGGCCGAGCTTGATGTTTTCACCACACAACTAAACGAATTTATCAGCACTTCATTGGCAACAGTAAAAGCATTCGACACTCGCTCAGAAAACAAAAAAAACGCCGCGCAAACAAAGGATGCAGCAAATTGAAATTTGATTTGTGTTTATTTTTATAAAGTGTGGATAGAAACATGTACCGAAGCTGCGATGTAAGCCACCGACATCTATCCACTTTCAGAAGCAAATACGTCGACAAAATATCACTATCGACTTCGCTGGATAAGAATGCCCTCGGCGAGAGCAGTACGTGCTATGCTGGTAGAGCAAACAAGTAAATCATCTACAGTTAACTTCTCCGGCAGTTTGAATCCCCTCATTGGGTGACTTAAAGTAATCCAATGAAGGGATTCTTTTTATTCATAATCTTACAATTGTAGATATTGAAAATTTTGGCAATAAAGTTTTGATACCATGATTTTTAAATAAGCAATTACAAATAGTATGGCATCTTCTATTTGCTTAATACTGGTTGTCAATGACGTATGATTCCACTCTGTTTTCCACTTTTGGAAACAGTCTATTACTATTTCACTGTTTGGAAACGTAAAAAATACTTTAATATTGTTATTTAATAATTTCCAAAAATATTTATCTAGTTATCTGATTCCTTTTTCATATGGAATGGATATCAGTCTTTTTCAATTTATTCAGTGCACCATCCTGAAAAAAATCGGTCTAAAAAATCTAGTTATGAAAAAAAACACACTTCCAAAGCTTAAATGTTCTACCATTCTATTCTGTTTATTTTTGGCTGCAACAACTACTTTGCAGGCAAAAATGCCGATTCGTTCCGCTGGTAACGTATATAGAGAGCGTATTTCCATTAATGATGGTTGGCGCTTTTATAAATATGATTCTTTGGCGAAAGCCGACAAACTTATATACGATGTGCGCCCTGATGTTTCGGGCAGTAACGAATATAAGGTTGCAGATGCTAAACCAACGGAAGCAGTAGAGGTTAAGGCGACCCAAGAAGTGCTTAAACCGTGGATACTGCCTTCGGCAAATGGCTTCATCAACGATCCTCAAAAGAGACATGTTCGTCCGAATGGAAATCCGGGCGGCAATTTTCCATTTGTTCAGGTCGGTTTTGACGACAATTCATGGGAAAAAGTAGATTTACCTCACGACTGGGCCATTAGAGGACCTTTTATGACTGGGTCAAATCCCGAAGTTGGAGGAGGTATGGGACGTTTGCCGATTAATGGAGTTGCATGGTATCGTAAAAAACTGGATATACCGGCTTCAGATGCAGACAAATCTATTTTTCTGGATGTCGATGGTGCAATGTCGTATGCCATGGTTTGGTTAAACGGAAAATTAGTAGGCGGCTGGCCATACGGTTACAACTCATGGAGACTTGATTTGACGCCTTATCTCGTTCCTGGTGGAAAAAATCAATTAGCGATTCGTCTGGATAATCCCAATAATTCAGCTCGCTGGTATCCCGGCGGCGGTATCTATCGCAATGTGTGGTTGACAAAAACCAATCCTGTTCATGTCGGTCAGTATGGAACGTATATAACAACCGAAAATGTTTCAAAAGCTTCAGCTACCATCAAACTGGAAGTTACAGTAGACAATAACTCAAAAACGAATGCGGATATTGAAGTTATCACTCGTATTTATACGCTGGATGCCAATGGAAATAAAACTGAAAATGCAGTTGATAATTTCAAAACTGCAACGGCAAAGATTCCTGCCGGAGGAAATGGGAAAATAGAAGGAACTATCGTTCTTAAAAATCCAAAACTTTGGGGTCCGACTCCGACGCAGCAACCTAATCTATATGTTGCCGTAACTACCCTGATGAGAAACGGGAAAGCTATTGATACGTACGAGACTAGGTTCGGCATTCGTTCAATGGAATTTAACCCCAACAAAGGATTGTTAATCAACGGAGAACATATTCATATCAAAGGCGTTAACCAACATCACGATTTGGGTGGACTTGGTGCAGCCTTTAATACCCGCGCTGCAGAACGTCAACTTGAAATTTTACACGAAATGGGATGCAATGCCATCCGTTTGTCGCACAATCCACCAGCACCTGAATTGCTCGAGTTAACCGACCGGATGGGATTCCTGGTGATAGATGAGATTTTTGATTCGTGGGAGCGTAAAAAAACGGCACTCGATTTTCACCTTATCTTTCCCGAGTGGTCAGAACCTGACGCACGTTCTTTTGTCCGTCGCGACAGAAATTACCCATCGGTTATTTTGTGGAGTTTTGGTAACGAAGTAGGCGAACAATATACCGGCGAAGAAGGTGCTGCCATTGGAAAAAGGTTGAATGATATTGTAAAAGACGAAGACCCAACGCGTCCTACTATTACAGCCATGAACTTTGCCAAACCTGACATCGCTTTATCCAAAGTTCCTGATGTTATAGGTCTGAATTATCAGGGTGAAGGCATCCGTCAATCTCCGGAGTTTGACGGAACTGAGCGCATCCGAACAGCACCTCAATATGATGCTTTCCACGCAAAATTTCCTGATAAACTTATTCTGAGTACCGAAACGGCATCGGCAGCCAGTAGCCGTGGAATATATCTGTTTCCCGTATCAAAAGAAATGAGCGAACCAATAAGAGATGGTAGAGGTGGTGACTCAAAGATTTGTCAGGTTAGTGCTTACGAGCTTCATGCTGTCGACTTTGGCTCAAGTGCCGACAAAGTTTTTGCCGTAATAGATCAACATCCTTTTGTGGCTGGTGAGTTTGTTTGGAACGGATTTGACTACATTGGTGAACCAACTCCTTATTACGAAGCACGCAGTTCATATACCGGTATCATTGATCTTGCAGGATTTAAAAAAGATCGTTTTTACCTTTATCAATCTCACTGGCGACCAGAATTCCCAATGGCACATATCCTGCCGCATTGGAACTGGCCGGAACGAGTCGGACAAATAACACCGGTACATGTTTTTACTTCGGGAGATGAGGCAGAACTCTTTCTGAATGGAAAATCACTAGGTAAAAAGAAAAAGGCACAGTACGAATATCGTTTGCGTTGGGATAGTGTGAGATATGAACCGGGTGAATTGAAAGTGATAGCTTATAAAAACGGAAAAGAGTGGGCTGAAAACACGATTAAAACAACAGGGACTGCTACAAAACTGCTTGCTTCGACCGACCGAGACGTAATTAAAGCAGACGGAAAAGACCTGGCTTTTATTACGATACAGATTGCCGATGAGGATGGGCTCATTGTTCCACGCTCCAATAATTCAATCGAGTTAAGCATTGATGGACCCGGTGAAATTGTTGCAACGGATAATGGAGATGCAACGAATATGGTTTCTTTCACTTCGAAGGAGCGCGAAGCATTTAATGGGCTTTGTTTGGTGATTATACGTTCCAAAGCAGGCGAAAAGGGAACTATTCGTGTAACTGCAAAATCATCTGGATTGCTAAGCACACAAATAGTTATCAAAAGTAAATAGATGTATTGAGATAATCACACTACTAGAAATCACTTTACCGATCTTTCAACTTTTACTTGCAAGGTCAAAAGTGGTTGCCTATTTACTGAGATAACCTGATACGCTTTGCACATAGCTTCTTGATGAAGCAGAACAATATCATTTTTCCACAATACAAATTTAATTCCATGAGAATAACAAACTTAATACATTCGATTTTTCTGGGTCTTTTTTTAGTTTTGTCTTTTTTCCCAACTAAAGCACAGTCTGTATCCGCAGTATCTAAAAGTGGAGATTTAGGCAACGGTACATTCCTCAATCCAATTCTTGAAGGTGATTATGCAGACCCTTCAATTGTCAGAGATGGAAATGATTATTATATGACTCATTCTACTTTTGATTATCTGCCGGGACTCACTATTTTTCATTCTATCGATTTAGTGAACTGGGAACCTATTAGTTTTGCTCTTACAAGCTATCTGGGTACAGGTTGGGCTCCTGATATATGCAAGTATAATGGCAAATTCCTTATCTATTTCACCATTGCCGGCAAGGGGAACTTTGTTGTTTATTCCAAATCGCCTTACGGTCCATGGAGCAATCCCATCGATTTAAAAGTAGGTGGCATTGATCCTTGCCATATTGCAGACGAAAATGGACAGCAGTGGTTGTTTCTTAACGGTGGCTTGCGGACAAAATTATCTCCTGATGGTTTATCTGTACTTTCTGAAACATTGGATAAAGTATATGATGGTTGGGAATTCCCTCGTGAGTATGAAACTGACGGATTTAATCTGGAAGGACCAAAATTGAAGAAAATAGGCGATTATTATTACCAGATTAGTGCCGAAGGAGGAACAGCCGGACCACCTCAAGCTCACATGATTATAGTAGCACGTTCCAAATCTATAAACGGACCATGGGAAAATGCTCCAAATAATCCTTTGATTCACACATACAATAATTCAGAAAAATGGTGGGCAAAAGGACATGGATCACTTATATACACGCCTGATGGTAAATGGTGGATTGTTTATCACGCATATGAAAATCAGTTTATTGGTTTAGGACGTCAGACTCTACTTGAACCTATTAAGATAACAAGCGATAACTGGTTAAAAGCAAATGCTGGAACTGCGATTGAGAGACCAATAAAAAACCCAATTCAATCGAATAAACCCATTAATCGATTAGAACATATAAATGAATTTCGTGTTGGTTTGGAGTGGAAATTTTATAAAAAATATGATCCATCCAGAGTATCGGTCAACAATGGAGTGCTAACAATGAAAGCACAAGGAACTACACCTCAGGAATCGGCTCCCATGCTGTTTGTAGCAGGTGCGCATAGTTACGAAATAAGTGTAAAAATAGATAAGGACTCTTTAGCAGTTGCAGGTTTGATTCTCTTCTATAATGCAGGTTATTATGTGGGAACAGGTTTTGACAATAAAGTCAGATACCGTTGGCGAAAAGGTGAGATAAGAGGTACCTGGGCACATACTGGTGGAAATCAGTTGTGGTTAAAAATAAGGAATATCAACCATATTGTTACAGGCTACTACAGTTATAACGGAATTGATTGGGAAAAGGAAATATGGGGTATGGATATTTCGGGCTACCATCATAACACCTTGTATGACTTTGTAAGTGTTTTACCCGGCTTGTTTGCTTATGGAAAAGGGAATGTGAAATTTAGCAATTTTGAGTTTAAGGTACTGGATAAATAACCAACTACCTGCATCCGTGATGGCAAGCATGAAATTGAACTATCATCATTTAAAAATGACTATATCGTTTATAATTAAAATATTTTTATTATGCGTAGATTATTACTATCACTAACTATTCTCTTATCTTTTTTGAATATTTCATCTCAAAACAAGGTTGAAAAATGGCGAATTTATGAAATTGTACTCAAAGGAACTACAAAAACAAATCCTTTTACTGATGTACAATTAAATGCTACATTCTCAAACGGCAAAACCATGAAAACTGTTTCGGGCTTTTATGACGGAAATGGAATTTACAAAATCCGTTTTATGCCGCAAGAGATTGGTATATGGTCGTATATCACTACCAGTAATTTGAAATCGCTTCACAACAAGAAAGCCAAGTTTGAATGTATCACTAATTCGGAAAACAATCACGGCCCTGTGGTAGTTAAGGATACTTTCAATTTTGCATATTCTGACAATAAAGCCTACTATCCATTTGGAACAACCTGTTATGCATGGGTGCATCAGGGAGATAGTCTTGCCGAATTGACATTGAAAACACTTTCAAATGGATATTTCAACAAAATGCGGATGTGTATTTTTCCAAAAGACTACGATTGGAATAAAAAAGAACCAAGCTTATATCCTTTTGAAGGGAAGCCATTAACCAATTGGGACTATACAAGATTTAACCCTGCTTATTTCCAAAACATAGAAAAAAGGATAGCACAATTGGATTCTCTTGGCATTGAAGCTGATTTAATTGTCTTTCATCCGTATGATCGTTGGGGATTCCAGAAAATGGATCGAAAGACCGATGATTTATATATAAATTATATCATCTCCCGCTTTGCTGCTTATAAAAATGTATGGTGGAGTATTGCTAATGAATATGATTTTATGAAATACAAGAAAATAGAAGATTGGGATCATTATATTCAACTATTTGCCGAAAAAGATCCTTACAATCATCTTCGTAGTATTCACCATGGTTCTGTAATGTATAATCACACGAATCCTTTATTGACACATGCCAGTATTCAGAACGAAGATACGTACAAAGCAAAAGAACTGAGACTGAGATTCAAAAAACCAATCATTTACGATGAATGCCGTTACGAAGGAAATGTTAATTGGTCATGGGGAAATTTGACGGCTGAAGAGTTGGTGAACAAATTTTGGCGTGGTGTTACCAATGGTGGCTTTGTTGGGCATGGAGAAACATACCTTACCGAAAATCCGGTTAAATGGGGGTCTAAATCTGATGCTGAAATGTGGTGGTCGAAAGGTGGTATTCTCCGTGGAAAGAGTCAGGAAAGGATTAAGTTTTTGAAGGAAATAATTGAAAGCGCACCGGGCTACTTAACGCCTGTAGTTAATTATGAAAGTTGGATGCCCTATTCTGCTGTTGGCTATAAGGACAAATATTTTCTGAATTATTACAACATGGATCAACCACGTGCTCAAATCGTCAAACTACCGGAAAATTATAAATACAAAGTTGAAATTATCAATGGTTGGGATATGACAATTACAGCTATTGAGGGTGAATTTAGCGGAAACAGCTTAATTCAACTTCCCGGAAAGCCATTTACAGCAATACGCTTTATCAAAATAAATAAGGATTAAATAATTTGATTGTAAGAAAAATAGGATTAATGAACCTACTCATTTCCAATCAAAATAACAACTGTAATAATTGAAATAGCAGTGCTGATAAAGCTTCAAAGCAACTACCTTACTAATTTTAATATATAACTATTCAATTAAATCGAATGAAAACACAACGAAAACTTACAAAAACGATCTTATTAGCAGGATTACTCTTGATAACAGCAAACGTTTTTTCAGAAGATACTAATTTTTATATTTATCTGTGTATCGGACAGTCGAACATGGAGGGTAATGCTAAATTTGAAGCACAAGACACAACAGTGGATAGTCGATTTCAGGTAATGGAAACTGTTGATTGCCCTAATTTAAACCGAACTAAAGGTAAGTGGTATACTGCAGTTCCTCCTTTGTGCCGGTGTCACACAGGTCTTACTCCGGCAGATTATTTTGGCAGAACTATGATTGCAAATCTTCCAAAAAAAGTTCGGATAGGCGTGATAAATGTGGCAGTAGGAGGTTGTAAAATTGAGTTGTTTGATAAAGATAATTATCAATCCTATGTTTCTACAACACCGGACTGGCTAAAAAAAATGGTCAATGAATATGATGGAAATCCTTATGCACGTCTTGTAGAAATGGCAAAACTGGCTCAGAAAGATGGCGTCATCAAAGGAATTTTACTTCATCAGGGTGAATCGAATACAAATGATACACTTTGGATTAAAAAGGTCAAAGGTGTTTACGATAATTTGATGAAAGATCTGCAACTAAAACCGACCAAAGTACCTCTATTAGCCGGAGAACTTGTAAATGCCGATGAGGGTGGTGCTTGTGCAAGCATGAATAAAATCATAGCGAAACTACCTCAAACGATTCCAAACTCTTATATTATTCCTTCAACAGGCTGCACGGGTGTAACTGACCATTTGCATTTCACGGCGGCTGGTTACAGAGAACTAGGACAACGTTATGCTGTAAAAATGCTTTCATTGCTAGGGTATAAGGTAGCGGAACCCCAGGAATCCCAAAAACTTCAAAACAAATAATAAACCGAATCTTTTTTGATGATAGGTTTCAAATGAACTAAATTTTCAAACGGAAAACATAAAAAAACAATTATTGGCAGCCTCTCTTTTATAATAAAATACAAATATATTACCCATGAGAAAATTTATAGTGTTGAGCATCTTTTTGTTCATCGTTTCAATGTTGTCTTTTTCACAGAAGCAACAGGCGCAATTACCCTATCAAAAAACGGAGTTGAGTTTTGAAAAAAGGACGGAGGATTTACTTTCGCGCCTCACTCTGAAGGAAAAAGTAGATTTGATGCGATACAATTCGCCGGCTATTCCGCGGATGGGAATTCCTGCATACAACTGGTGGAATGAGTGTTTGCATAGCGTTGCACGGTCTGGTTTAGCCACCGTTTTTCCTCAGGCTATTGGTATGGCTGCCATGTGGGATGGAGGCGAAATGGGAACTATTGCCAATGCTATCTCTGACGAAGCGCGTGCCAAATATCATGACTATGTATCGCGCGATAAACGTGGAATCTATCAGGGGCTAACGTATTGGACACCTAATATAAATATTTTTCGCGATCCGCGTTGGGGGCGTGGAATGGAAACCTATGGCGAAGATCCTTATCTGACAGGTGAATTGGCAGTACCTTTTGTAAAGGGATTGCAGGGAGATGATCCGAAGTATTTTAAACTGGTTGCCACAGCTAAACACTTTGCGGTACATAGTGGTCCCGAATCTACACGCCACTCGGCCGATGTTTGGCCAACCGATCGTGATATGGCCGAAACCTATACTCCGCATTTCAAAAAAGTAGTAAAAGATGCGCAGGTCTATTCCGTTATGTGTGCTTATCAAAGACTTAAAGGTGCACCTTGTTGCGGAAATAAATTCTTAGAAAGTATGCTGCGCGATAAATGGGGATTCAAAGGCTATATTGTTTCCGATTGTTGGGCGGTGACTGATTTTTATGACAAAAAAGCTCACCATGTGGTAAATACCCGAGAAGAGGCTGCTGCGATGGCTGTAAAAGCGGGCACAGATTTAAACTGTGGCGATAGTTATCCTGCTTTGGTAAATGCCGTTAAGAAAGGGCTGATTACCGAAGCTGAATTGAACGTGTCGGTGCGACGTGTGATTATGGCACGCATGAAATTAGGAATGTTTGATCCGAATGAAAATGTAAAATTTGCTCAGATACCTTATTCGGTGGTGGATAGCAAAGAGCATCAGGAGTTGGCGCTGGATGCCGCGCGCAAATCATTGGTATTGCTTAAAAATGCCAACAATTTATTGCCCCTAAGTAAAAATCTGAAAAAAGTAGCTGTTATCGGGCCTAATGCCGACGACCTGGAAGTCTTACTTGCAAATTACAACGGTTATCCTTCCAGTCCCAAAACACCGCTCGCCGGAATTCGCGAAAAACTACCCAATTCAGAAGTCGTTTTTGCACAAGGTTGTGAACTAGCTGCGAAATTGCCATATTTTCAAGCTATTCCAACTGGTGTGTTATATACCGATGAAAGCATGAAACAACACGGATTGAAAGCCAGTTATTTCGATAATTCAAATTGGAAAGGTGTTCCAAAACATAGCCGTGTGGATGCAAATGTAGATTTTATATGGCGAACGACTGCTCCTTATTCTGATCTGAAATACGATGAATTCTCCGCCGACTGGACCGGCGTGTTAGTACCCACTGTCAGTGGTGAATATGCTCTTGGTGGCGAAGGTCTTTCCGGATTTAATTTATATATCGACGGTAAACTTGTGACCAAATGGAAAGATGTTCATCACCCACGCAAAATGTACGAATTGTTCAATCTGGTTGCCGGCAAAAAATATAAAATTAGACTTGAATATCTTCAACACAATACCGATTACTCGATCATGCGTTTGTTGTGGAGTATGCCGAAACCCAACCTGAAACAAGAGGCTGTGGAGCTGGCAAAATCTTCGGATGCAGTCATTTTATGTATGGGTTTGAGTCCGCTGTTGGAAGGTGAAGAAATGAAAGTGAAGGTTGATGGTTTCTCGGGTGGCGACCGCCTGGACATTCAACTGCCGGCTACGCAAAGCGAATTGATTAAAGAGATATACAAACTGGGTAAGCCTACCGTGTTGGTGTTGCTCAATGGTAGTGCCCTGGCTTTCAACTGGGAAGCGGAACATGTTCCGGCCATTCTCGAAGCGTGGTATCCGGGTCAGGCCGGCGGAACTGCTATTGCCGATGTGCTTTTTGGCGATTATAACCCTTCGGGTCGGTTACCTCTGACATTTTATAAATCTATCGATCAGATTCCTGCTTTCGACGATTATAATATGACGGGGAAGACCTATCGCTACTTTAAAGGAGATCCGTTGTATGAATTTGGATATGGACTGAGTTATTCAACCTTCGAATATGAACTGATTCAGGCGCCTTCCGAAATTAAAGCCGGAGAAATTCTTCAGTTAACCGTTAATGTAAAGAATACAAGCAATGTGGATGGCGACGAAATCGTTCAACTTTATGTTTCATTGCCCGATTCAAAATTTCCTGTTCCTATTCGTTCGTTGCAGGGCTTCAATCGCATTCATTTAAAAGCCGGCGAAACCAAACCGGTGCGTTTTAGTATTACCCCCGATAAGATGGCTGCTTTCGATGATAATAGCGTAGCTCAGGTGTGTGCCGGAAGAGTGCTGGTGTCGGTCGGTGGAAAACAACCCGATAATGCGTCTATCGAAAATAAGAAAGTAGCTAGCAAAACGATTCAGGTTACCGGCGATACCTTTAATGTACCGGAATAAAATAATCCTTTCGAAGTGCAAAAGGTGGCTTGCTTTTTGTGCTTCGAAGCGTTATTTGAATGTCATAAACGTTTTTTGTTTAATAGAAATTTGTCCAATTGCCAAATAATGAAAATAATATATTCAATATTCTTCTTTTTTATTCTGAATTCGGTTTCTCTTTCTGCCGAGAATGGAAGTAAACTTTGGTTAAGGTATCAGTCTGCGACAACAATGGAAAGTTCGCTTGTGCAGTTTTCATCGATTGTTTGTCTGGAAGATGGGGACATTCTTCGTTCGGGAGCAAATGAATTAAAGATGGCGTATTCAGAGATGACCGGAAAAGAAATGCCCACTTCCGGTGTTCCGCAATCAAATTCATTGCTGCTTGGAACTCTTCACAATAAATACATTCGCAGTCTTAATATCGGCAAAGAACTTGCTCAGCTCGGGTCGGAAGGATTTGTAATCCGTAGGGTAAAGTTGAATGCTGATTCTTGTACTGTTATTGCTTCGGCCGGTGAACGGGGTGTTTTATACGGCGCTTTTCATTTACTGCGACTTTTACAAACGAATACTTATTCTTCAAATATCAACGTGAAGGAACAGCCCTCTTACAAAGTGCGTATCCTGAATCATTGGGATAATCTGGATGGAAGTGTCGAACGCGGTTATGCGGGGCACTCCATTTGGAAATGGGATGAACTTCCTGCAACGATTTCGCCCCGCTACAAAGAATATGCGAGAGCAAATGCGTCCATTGGAATTAATGCCACGGTATTGAACAACGTAAACGCATCCCCAAAAATGCTTTCGACCGAGAACCTGTTGAAGGTGAAAGCCATTGCCGCCGTACTACGACCGTATAATATCCGGGTCTATCTGTCCATTAATTTTTCATCGCCAAAAGAATTGGGTGGTTTGTCCACTTCCGATCCATTGAATCCTGACGTTAGGAAATGGTGGAAAACGAAAGCAGCAGAGGTTTATAAACTGATCCCCGATTTCGGAGGATTTCTGGTAAAAGCGAATTCCGAAGGTTTGCCCGGTCCGATGGATTACGGGCGTACACATGTGGATGGTGCCAATATGCTTGCCGATGCATTGAAACCCTTTAGTGGAATTGTGATGTGGCGTGCATTTGTGTACGAGCCGGGCGACGACCGAGTGAAACTGACTTACAACGAATTTCATAAGTTTGATGGGCAATTTCGCGATAATGTTATTATTCAGGTAAAGAACGGTCCGGTGGATTTTCAGCCACGCGAACCTTTTAGTCCTTTGTTTGGTGCTATGAAAAAAACGGCTTTGATGCCCGAGCTCCAAATTACTCAGGAGTATCTTGGACATAGCAATCATTTGGTTTTCCTATCCTCCATGTGGAAAGAATTTTTAGATGCCGATACACATGCAGACGGTGATGGAACTACTATTTCGAAGCTAACTACCGGGGAGGTTTATCCCCAAAAAATAACTGCTTTTGCCGGTGTTGCCAATATTGGGAATGATGACAACTGGTGCGGTCACCATTTTGCGCAAGCCAACTGGTACGCGTTCGGAAGACTGGCGTGGAATAACCAACTTTCGAGCGAGCAAATTGCTGATGAGTGGATTAAAATGACTTTTAGTAGACAACTGACGGCGGACAACGGACTGCAGAAAAGCAATCTTTCGTCTTTCAACTCTCAACTGTTGTCAAGAGACAGTTGTTTGTTGTCAATCAAAAAAATGATGCTAACTTCGCATCAGACTGCAGTGGACTATATGATGCCACTCGGGTTGCACCATATCTTTGCGTGGACTCACCACTATGGTCCTGAGCCATGGTGCGATATCCCGGGCGCTCGACCCGACTGGTTGCCAAAATATTACCACAAGGCTGATTCTCTCGGACTTGGTTTTGACAGGACTACCAATGGAAGCAATGCTGTAAGTCAGTATGCTTCGCCCTTAAAGGAGCAATTCAACGATAAGAACCAATGCCCTGATAAATATTTGCTTTGGTTCCAACATGTGCCGTGGAACTACCGCATGAAAAGTGGAAAAACGCTGTGGCATGAGTTGTGTTATACTTACGACAAGGGTGTTCAATCGGTACGCGAATATCAGAAAATTTGGGATAAGGCAGAACCTTTTGTCGATGCACAACGGTTTGCAGAAGTGCAATCGAAATTACGTATTCAGGCTCGCGATGCTGTTTGGTGGAAAGATGCCTGTTTGCTCTATTTCCAAACTTTTTCAAAGCGCCCAATTCCGTATGACATTGAGCGACCGGTGCATGACCTGGATAGTTTGAAAGCGATAAAACTAGATTTGAAACATCATAATTAATATGCCAATTTGTTAATATGCTAATGAGATAATTATTTGACTGTTGTCTTGGCTCTTGACTCTTGGTTCTTTTGTCTTTAAAAATATGGAAAAAACGTGGCGTTGGTTTGGGCGTAAAGATAATATTACGCTGGATATGCTCCGACAAATCGGAGTAGAAGGAATTGTGACTGCTTTGCATGATGTACCAAGCGGTGAAGTGTGGACACTTGAAGCGATCACCGAATTGAAAGCTTATATAGAAAGTTACGGCCTTCGTTGGTCGGTGGTGGAGAGTTTGCCGGTTTCGGAGAGTATAAAATATGGTGGAGCCAACAGAGAGCAATTGCTCGAAAATTATAAAATCAGTTTGGCTAATTTGGGAAAAGCCGGTATCAAAACGGTTGTGTATAATTTTATGCCAGTGATCGACTGGATTCGTACCGACCTGAATTATAAACTGGCCGATGGAACTTCAACACTATATTTCGATAAAATCCGTTTTGCTTATTTTGATTGCTATATACTGAATAGGGAAGGAGCTGCTGCTGATTACTCAGCGGATGAGATGACGAAAGTAAATGCATTGAATAAAACAATTTCGGAGGAAGAAAAAGCAGAACTAATCAATACCATTATTGTAAAAACACAGGGTTTTGTAAATGATAGTTTTAAAGGGAATGTTCAAAAACCCGTGGAACTATTCAATCAATTGCTGGAACTTTACAAAGGCATTGATAAAAATCAATTGCGTGCTAACCTGAAATATTTTTTGGAAAGTGTAATCCCTACGGCCGAACAGTATGGTGTGAATCTTTGTGTTCACCCGGACGATCCTCCCTATCCTGTGTTGGGATTGCCACGTATTGTGGGTAATGTCGACGATATTGAATGGATACTGAATGCCGATATGAGCCCTAACAATGGCTTCACCTTCTGTGCCGGATCACTCAGTTCGGGTTTACACAACGATGTTCCTGCTATGGCGCAGAAATTTGCAAAGCGCACGCATTTTGTTCACTTGCGAAGCACAGAAGTGGCTGATAATGGTGATTTTATGGAAGCATCGCACCTCGAAGGTCGTGGTCATTTGGTAGAGCTGGTTCGTATTTTCGAACGCGAAAATCCGGGCTTACCCATGCGTGTAGATCACGGAAAATTAATGCTGACGGATGGAGATACCAAGCACAATCCCGGCTATTCGTTTCTCGGACGCATGTTTGCCCTGGCTCAGGTGTCGGGCATAATGGCAGCGGTAGACAGTGAAAAATGAAAAAAATATAGGAATGCAGAGATGTAGGGCTTAGAAAATAGTAAATGATAAAATAGTAAATTTGATTATGAACGATTTATTTAGTATTAAAGGAAAAGTAACCATTATCACCGGAGCATGTGGTGTGTTGGGTGGTAGTGTGGCACAAAGTTTCGTGAAATCAGGAGCCAAAGTAGTGGCCATTGGTACCAAACAGGAAAAACTTGATGCCAAAGTAAAAGAATTGTCCGGGCTGGGTGGCGATGTAATTGGTTTTGTTGGTAATGTTCTCGATATTCCAAGTTTGGAAAAAATAGCGGCGGAAGTGGTTGGCAAATGGGGGCGCATAGATATTTTGCTAAATATCGCCGGTGGTAATATCCCCGGAGCTACGCTGATGCCCGATCAGAGTTTTTTCGAAATGGAGATTTCGAAGTGGGATGCTGTAACCAATCTGAATATGAATGGAACGGTCTATCCGAGTTATGTTTTCGGAAAAATTATGGCTGAACAAAAAACAGGAAGTATCATCAATATATCTTCGATGGCAGCTATGCAGTCGATGACACGTGTGCCGGGATATTCAGCAGCAAAAGCGGCAGTCGGCAATTTTACGCAATGGATGGCGATGGAAATGGCAATGAAATATGGCGATGGTATACGTGTAAATGCTATTGCTCCGGGCTTTTTTATTGGAGAGCAAAATCGTGCAGTGCTCATTAACCCTGATGGTTCATTGACAGATCGCAGTCTTAAGGTAATTGCTAATACACCCATGAGACGTTTTGGTGACATAAACGAATTGAACGGAGCTGTTCAATTTTTATGTTCTTCGGCGGCCAGCTTTATCACCGGTGTAGTGTTGCCCATTGATGGAGGTTTTAGCTCATTTAGCGGAGTGTAAATTTTTAACCGTATTTGCAGAATAACAGTCAATGAATCAGTATTAAAGTGCGTCTACTGTCCACATTTATAGAATGCGGATAATAGATGCATTTTTCGTGAGAAAACCAGCGTTAAATTCAATCTGAATACTTGATTTTCAGTAGAAAGAAAAATATTTTGCATGATGGTATTGTTCATCAAAATATTATGTCTATCTTTGCAACCCATTTTGGAGAAAAACCAACAGGATATAAATAAACTATTTAAGTTATCAAAAACAAAGTAAAATGCCTACAATTCAACAATTAGTTAGAAAAGGAAGAGCAGAACTCATTGACAAAAGCAAATCGCCAGCGTTGGATTCTTGTCCACAACGTCGAGGAGTTTGTGTTCGTGTTTACACTACTACCCCTAAAAAACCGAACTCGGCTATGCGTAAAGTTGCCCGTGTACGTTTAACTAACCAAAAAGAAGTGAATGCTTACATTCCTGGTGAAGGACACAATTTGCAAGAGCACTCTATCGTAATCGTACGTGGTGGTCGTGTAAAAGATCTTCCAGGGGTTCGTTATCACGTGGTTCGTGGAACACTAGATACATCCGGTGTTGCTGGTCGTACTCAACGTCGTTCTAAATACGGAACAAAACGTCCAAAACCAGGACAAGCAGTGGCCGCAAAAGGTGCACCAGCTAAAGGTAAAAAGAAATAATAAGAATTGACGGATAAGCGTTTTAATTCGCTGTCCCAATTGCAGTTCTAAAAAACAACAAAATCAAGTTTAACACTTGTTTGAGTTTTCAGGAAGCAGATGAAAGTTGAGTAAATGATTCAGAGGAATCGTTGAAGTAAGACTAAAGCAACTAAAAAAACAAAAACGGAAATTTTCAAGAAAAATGAGAAAATCGAAACCAAAAAAGAGGATCGTATTACCTGATCCGGTTTTCAATGAGTCGATGGTTACAAAGTTTGTAAACCACTTGATGTATGATGGTAAAAAATCTACCGCATTTGACATTTTCTATTCATCGCTCGAAACTGTTAAAAACAAGCTTCCGAACGAAGAAAAATCCCCTCTCGAAGTTTGGAAAAAAGCCCTCGAAAATATTACTCCATTAGTGGAAGTGAAATCTCGTCGTGTTGGTGGTGCTACATTCCAAGTCCCTACTGAAATCCGTGCAGACCGCAAGGAATCAATTTCAATGAAAAATCTTATATTGTACTCACGCAAACGCGGAGGTCGCTCGATGGCTGATAAATTGGCTGCCGAAATCGTTGATGCATTCAATAACCAGGGTGGTGCTTTCAAGCGCAAAGAAGACATGCACCGTATGGCTGAAGCCAACCGCGCATTTGCTCACTTTAGATTTTAATTGAAATAAAACATTTAAAAGTAAAATCATAGTTATCAAATGGCTAAAGGAGATTTAATTTATAACAGAAACATCGGTATCATGGCGCATATCGACGCCGGAAAGACAACTACTTCCGAGCGTATCTTGTTCTACACAGGTTTGACACACAAAATCGGTGAAGTTCATGATGGTGCTGCTACCATGGACTGGATGGAACAAGAGCAAGAACGTGGTATTACTATCACTTCTGCTGCTACAACTACATCGTGGGATTATTTAGGTGAGAAATACAAAATCAACCTTATTGACACCCCGGGACACGTTGACTTTACCGTTGAGGTAGAGCGTTCGTTACGTATTTTGGATGGTGCTGTTGCTACTTTCTGTGCTGTTGGTGGTGTTGAGCCTCAATCAGAAACAGTATGGCGTCAGGCTGATAAATATAATGTGCCACGTATCGGTTTTGTAAACAAAATGGACCGCTCCGGTGCCGACTTCTTTGAAGTTGTTCGCCAGGTGAGAACTGTTTTGGGTGCTAAACCATGTCCTATTCAAATTCCAATCGGTGCTGAAGAGAAATTCAAAGGCGTTATCGATTTAGTGAAGATGAATGCAATTCTTTGGCATGATGAAACCATGGGTGCTCAATATGATGTTGAAGAAATTCCAGCTGACTTATTGGAAGAAGCTCAAGAGTGGAGAGACAAAATGCTCGAAACAATTGCAGAATATGATGATGTATTGATGGAGAAATTCTTTGATGATCCTTCAACAATCACTGTTGATGAAATTCAAGCTGCAATTCGTAAAGCTACACTTTCAATGGAAATTAATCCAATGATTTGTGGTTCGGCTTTCAAAAATAAAGGTGTACAAACTATGCTTGATGCAGTTTGTGCTTACCTTCCAAGCCCAATGGATACTCCCGAAACAATCGGATTTGATCCACGTGACCCTGAAAAACAAGTAGTACGTCACCCTGATGCTTCTGAACCATTGTGTGCATTGGCATTTAAGATTGCTACCGACCCTTATGTTGGCCGTTTGTGTTTCTTCAGAGTTTACTCAGGAAAACTGGAAGCAGGTTCTTATATTTTCAATACTCGTACTGGAAAGAAAGAACGTATCTCTCGTATCTTCCAAATGCACTCTAACAAACAAAACGCTGTAGAGTTAATTTCTGCCGGTGATATTGGTGCTGGAGTTGGATTTAAAGATATTCGTACAGGTGATACTTTGTGCGACGAGAACAATCAGGTAACATTGGAATCTATGGACTTCCCTGCACCGGTTATCGGTATCTCTATTGAGCCTAAAACTCAAAAGGACTTAGATAAATTAGGTTTAGGATTGTCTAAATTGGCTGAAGAAGATCCAACTTTTACAGTTCATACTCAAGAACAATCTGGTCAGACTATTATTAGTGGTATGGGTGAGCTTCACCTTGAAATCATTATTGATCGTTTGAAACGTGAGTTCAAAGTAGAATGTAACCAAGGTCGTCCTCAGGTTAATTACAAAGAAGCCATTACTCAAGAAGTTCAATTACGTGAAACTTACAAGAAACAATCGGGTGGACGTGGTAAATTCGCGGACATGATTGTAAAAGTAGGACCAATGGATAAAGACTTCGAAGGTGGTCCATTACAATTCGTTGATCAGGTTAAGGGTGGTAATATTCCTAAAGAATTTATTCCTTCTATTCAAAAAGGATTTGCTAACGCTATGAAAAATGGTGTTTTGGCAGGTTTCCCATTGGATAACTTGAAAGTGACTGTACTTGATGGTTCATTCCACGCGGTTGACTCGGATCAATTATCTTTCGAAATTTGTGCTTCTCTAGCTTATAAATCAGCTTGCGCTAAAGCTAAGCCTGTTCTTTTGGAACCAATCATGAAAATGGAAGTGGTGACACCGGAAGAAAACATGGGTGATGTTATTGGTGACTTAAACAAACGTCGTGGACAAGTTGAAGGTATGGAATCAAGCCGCTCAGGAGCTCGTGTTGTAAAAGCAAAAGTGCCACTATCTGAAACATTCGGATATGTTACTGCTTTACGTACTATCTCTTCGGGTCGTGCAACTTCTTCAATGGAATTCGATCACTACGCTGAAGTAACCAGCTCTATTGCGAAAGTAGTAGTAGCTGAAGCTAAAGGTAAAGTAGAATTACTATAATATTTGACAACAGACAATGGTCGATTTTCGACTGTTGTCTTGTTGACTTATAATAGCCGGATAGTGAATGACTCTTATTCGGTAATACATCAAAACAAATAAATATAAAAACGACAATGAGTCAAAAAATCAGAATCAAACTGAAATCTTACGATCACAACTTGGTTGACAAATCAGCAGAGAAAATCGTAAAAACAGTGAAAGCTACAGGAGCTGTGGTAAGCGGACCTATTCCATTGCCAACTCACACACGTATTTTTACAGTGAACAGTGCAACTTTCGTAAACAAAAAGTCGCGCGAGCAATTTAAACTTTGTTCTTACAAACGTCTAATTGACATTTATAGCTCAACCAGCAAAACTGTTGATGCTCTTATGAAATTAGAATTGCCAAGTGGGGTAGAAGTAGAAATTAAAGTATAATGTCAGTTACGAGTTACAAGTATTTAGTTACTAGTGATTCGAGCAGATAAAAAAATAAATTACGTGTTAGGTTCTTGTAACCTGTAACTCGTAACTTGTAACAAAATAATAAACAATGATCGATCCCCCATATTGGGGTTAAGGGTCTTAAACAACAATTGAAATGCCAGGATTATTAGGAAAAAAAATCGGAATGACATCCGTTTTCAGTGCCGATGGTAAAAATGTACCATGTACTGTTATTGAAGCAGGTCCTTGTGTTGTTACTCA